>QWCN01001713.1_pt1 | contig 59640 bp, 49 predicted proteins | sample 1972711 | NCBI WGS metagenome assembly QWCN01 (sample SAMN09866707, study PRJNA288562) | Human gut metagenome isolate term1_stool, whole genome shotgun sequencing... | isolation source: gut | host: Homo sapiens | place: USA: California
CTCGCTGCCGCAGCGCTCGCACACGCCGTTGACAACTTCCTCGTTTGCCAGCACGCACTTGCAGCCGGTGCACCAGTTGACGTTCATTTCCTTCTTGTAGGCCAGGCCATGCTTGTACAGCTGCAGGAAGATCCACTGGGTCCACTTGTAGTACTCGGGGTCGGTGGTGTTGATCTCGCGATCCCAGTCAAAGGAGAAGCCCAGCGCCTTGAGCTGCTCACGGAAGTGATCCACATTCTTCTTGGTGACGATGGCCGGGTGGATGTGGTTCTTCATGGCAAAGTTCTCGGTGGGCAGACCGAAGGCATCCCAGCCCATGGGGTACAGCACATTATAGCCGTTCTGGCGGCGCTTGCGGCTGACCACATCCAGGGCAGTATAGCTGCGGGGGTGGCCCACATGCAGGCCCGCACCCGAGGGATACGGGAACTCCACCAGCGCATAGAACTTGGGCTTTTTGTGGTCGATCTCGACATGGAAGGTCTTTTCGTCCTCCCACACCTTCTGCCACTTGGCCTCAACGGCCTTGTAATCATACTTCATAGCTTTCAATCACTCCTCATATTCGGCAGCCGCCCTTGCAGGCAGGGAAGCTTACAGACTGTTTTCCGGGGTCAGATATTCCGAGATATCCATGGGCTCACCATCGGCCCACAGATGTTCCAGATCATAGTAGGTGCGGGTGTTGGGCACAAAGACGTGCACGATGACGCTGGAATAATCCAGCAGCACCCAGTTCTTGGAGTCGAAGCCCTCGGTGGTATAGGGCTCGATGCCCTTCTGAGAAAGCTCGTACTCCACCTCGTCGGCCAGAGCACCCACCTGGGTGGTGGAGGTGCCGGAAGCAATGACGAAGTAATCGGTCAGAACGGTCAGGCTCTCCACTTTGAGCACGCGGACATCCACGGCCTTTTTCTTGTCCAGGATCTTTGCGATCTCAATGGCAAGGGTCTTGCTGTCGATCTTGTTTTCCATAAAAGTCTCCTCTCTGGTTTGTTACTGTCCTGCGGCCTGGCCGTCGGTGGTGGTCGCACCTGCCACGTCGGTATCGCCGCTCAGGATGGCATCATCGGACTCCTTGTCCAGCTGTCCCACGAACTGGACGTTGGCGCTGGTGGAAGCTGTTCCGTGGGGCCAGTTGTTGGTCACAAGGTTCATTTCCTCGGCGCTCACGGGGCCGGTGTAATTGCGGAAATAGGTGTTCAGCAGCTCTGCAATGGAACCGGCATCCGGCACCACGCAGGAGTAGCCGTCAAAGCTGCTGGTCTTGCCCACGTTGGGCACGCCCATAAACACAGGGGTCTGGGCCAGCATGATGTTCGCACTGTCGATGCGGGTAAAGGACACCAGCATCTTGGCAATGGTGGTCAGATCCATATCCGTGTGGATATAGTTGTTGAAGATCAGGGGCAGCTGCGCAATGACATCGGTCACGCCCATGCTGCGCACCCGCTTGAACAGGCCGGCATAGAAGTAGCGCTGCATGTTCAGGCGGTCGATATCCGAGTTGGCGTAGCCCTCGCCGTGGCGGCAGCGGACAAAGAACTCTGCCGATGCGCCGTCCAGGTTGCGGTAGCCCTGCTTCAGGACACTGCCCGCGAAGGACATATCGTGGGGGATATACACCTCGATGCCGCCGAAGTTGTCCACCATTTCCACCAGTGCCTGCATATCAATGGTCACATAGTAGTCGATGGGCAGCTTGTACTGATCATAGATGACCTCCGCCAGCGCGGCAATGTCGCCGCCGTTGGAGAGGGCCACCGAGTTGATCTGATAGTTGGTAGCCGCGTAGGTCTTGCCGTTGGAAAGGGTGATCTTGCGGTTCTGGGTCGCAACAAGGCTGTTGCGGGGGATCTGCAGCATCCGCAGGGCACCGCCCTTGATATCGAACTGGCAGTACAGGATCATATCCGTCATGCCGTCGTTGCTGCCGTCCGAGGAATAGGCGCGGCCTTCCTCATAATCGATGCCGCAGACAAGGATGTTCACCACATCGCCCTTGTACTCCTCCAGCGTCTGGATCTCCTCCACCAGCGAGGTCGCGTTCTCCTCGGGCTTCAGATTATCCTCCACCTTGTTCACCATGTTCACGGCGTAGACCACCACGCCCGAGATCACGGCCAGCACCGCCAGCGTCACAGCCATCGGCAGCCACATGGGGGTCTTTTTCTTCTTTTTGCGGCGGCGGGGGGCATCAGCGGGGGCCGCGTGCCGGGGCGGCTGACTGCCGCCGTTGCCGCCGCGTCCGCCGCCCGCGCTCTGGCGGGGCGGTTCCGACCGCTGCGGTGCGGGCTGTTCGTTCTGGAAGAAATCCGGCTGCCCGGACAGCGACACCTGATGCAGGGCTGAAGCCTCCGTGGGGCGCTGCTCCGTGGGACGGTTCAGCGAGCGGTCTGTATTGATATGACGCGGACCTTGACTCATTCGTTCGGTTCCTCCAGCTTTTTTATTCCGACAGAGACTGTCGTCATGTTCCATAGTATAACATTCTTACCCACAATCTGCAATCGGTATTCTTTTCCGGAGCAGGGTGTGTGCAGAAAAACAGGCTCACCCGGCCTTTGCAGCCCGGGCATCCACCTCTGCTTTGATCTCATCGTAGGCCGCCTTGGACATGGGGTCCAGGGGCTTGTCCTGCGAGAGCACAAAGTCGTTCGTCTGCCTGAGGGCTGCCAGCATGGCCAGATCCAGATCCTTCAGCTCCAGCTTACGCAGCTTGTTCACCCCGGGCCAGTCCCGCTCCTTGCTGGACATATCCGCCAGATAGACGATCTTATCCAGCCTGCTCATGCCGGGCTTGCCCGCGGTGTGGCAGGCAATGGCCGAAAGCACAGCCTCATCCTCCACGCCCCACTCGGTGCGGGCCAGGATGGCGGCGCAGATGCCGTGCCACACCGGGGTGGGGCGCTCTTCCCCGCCCTCGGCCAGTTCCGGGTGGGCCCGCATGATGGCGCGCATCTCGTCCTTGCTGATCTCCTTGGCCGAGTCGTGCAGCAGGGCGGCCAGCGCGGCCTTGTCCTCATCCACGCCATACCGCTTTGCCAGCTTGACGGCCATTTTTCTCACGTTCAGGGTATGCTCGTAACGCTTGTCACTCAACCGGCCGCGCACAAGCTCCTTTGCCTGTTTCAGATTCATGGTTTCCGCTTTCCCCTCTGTCTGCCCGGTAAAGCCTCTCCCGCCGGATGACCCGGCGCACGAGGGCGGGCAGTTCATTTTCACACGCTTCCCCTGCTGCAAGGCGGGCACGCAGGTTGCTGCTGGCCATGGGCAGAGCCTCGACCTGTGCAAACAGGATGCGGGCCCCGGTGGGGTCCATTTGCTTTGCCTTGGCGTGAAGCTCCGGCGCGTCGCCGACATTCCGGCTCGTGACCACCAGCCGGGCCAGCCGCAGGATCTCCTGCCAGCGGTGCCAGCTGTCAAAGCTCAGCAGCATATCGCTGCCCATGGCCATGTACAGCTCGGCCTCCGGGTAAGTCCGGGCCAGCATTTCCAGCGTGAGCACCGTATAGTTGCGCCTGCCCAGCGCGGCCTGCTCCACCTCCCAGCCGCTGACACACAGCGCCGGAACAGCCCCCTCCGCTTCCAGTGCACGGAAGCACGCGCACATCTCCACCCGGGCGCTGCCGGGGGCGGCGGTGGACTGCTTGAAGGGGGAAAGCCCCGCAGGCATCACCACCACCCTGTCCGGGCGCACCCGGGCAGCGGCGGCGCGCAGATTGTTCAGGTGGCCGTTGTGGGGCGGGTCAAAGGTGCCGCCGTACAGCAGGAGCCTCATTTCAGCAGGTCAGCGTAGGCGCTGTCCTTCTTCTTCTGCAGATAGAGCACGAACTTGGAGCCGATGACCTGCACGCAGTCGGCACCGGTGGCCTCTGCCAGCTTGACAGAGGCCTCACGGGCATTGTACATGCTGCTCTCCAGCACCTTGAGCTTGATCAGCTCCCGGGCATCCAGGCAGTCCTTCACGCCCTGGATCATGGTCTCGTCGATCTCACCCTTGCCCACGATGAAAACGGGGTCCATGGTGTTTGCCTTGCCGCGCAGAATGGCGCGCTGTTTGCTCGTCAACATAATTTTTTCTCCTTTTATTTCAGAAATTCAGGTAATTCTTTTTCCAGTTTTGCCAGCGCCACACCGCGGTGGCTGATGGCATCCTTTTCGTCCGGGGTGAGCTGGGCATAGCTGCGTCCCTCGGTATTGGGGCGCTTTTCCGCCTTGCCCACGCCGCATTCATCGGGGATGAACAGCGGATCGTAGCCAAAACCGTAATCGCCCGCCAGGCGCGCAAAGGCCACCTTGCCCGGGCACTCGCCCCGGCAGGTCAGGTGCCGGCCGGTGGGCAGGATGAAGCAGACAGCGGCCACAAATTTTGCGCCGCGCTGTTCCGCCGGGACATCCTGCATCTTCTCCAGCAGCTTGTCGTTGTTGGCCTCATCGTCGCCGTGGCGGCCGCAGTAGCGGGCGCTGTACACACCGGGGGCACCCTCCAGCGCGTCCACACAGAGGCCCGAATCATCGGCGATGGTGGGCAGGCCGCTGGCTTTGCAGATGGTCTCGGCCTTGATGAGGGCGTTTTCCTCAAAGGTGGTGCCGGTCTCATCGGGTTCAATGGTGATGCCCAGCTCCTTCTGGCTGACCACCTCGTGGCCCTGCGCTTCCAGAATGCGCCGCAGCTCACGGAGCTTACCGGCGTTGCCGGTCGCTGCACAAATTTTCATGTTTTTCTCCTCTCTGCCCCTGTCGAACTCCTACACTTTGCTCCCCTGCCAGGGGAGCTGGACGCGCCAAAGCGCGGCCTGAGAGGTCTGATTGCAGATCCGTTCGACACTTAATGCTTCCACTGCCGGGGCAGCAGCTCTTCCACATAGCCCTCCGGGGTGAAGGGAATCAGGTCATCGATGCCCTCACCCACGCCGATGAACCGCACGGGCAGGCCCAGCCGCTGCTTGACCGCCACGACACAGCCGCCCTTGGCGGTGCCGTCCAGCTTGGTCAGGATGATGCCGGTGGCGTTTGCCGCCTTGCAGAACTCTCTGGCCTGGCTGATGGCGTTCTGGCCCGTGATGGCATCCAGCACCAGCAGGGTCTCCAGACTGGCCTCGGGGCTGGCCTTTTTGACGCTGCGGCTGATCTTGGAAAGCTCTGCCATCAGGTTTGCCTTGTTGTGCAGGCGGCCTGCGGTATCCGCAATGACCAGATCATAGCCGCGCGCGGTGGCCGACTTGACCGTGTCAAAAATGACAGCGGCGGGGTCTGCGCCCTCGCCCGCCTTGACAAGGGGCACACCCGCCCGGTCGGCCCAGATCTCCAGCTGCTCGCTGGCGGCGGCACGGAAGGTATCGCCTGCAGCCAGCATGACCTTTTTGCCCTGACGGGTATAGAAATCGGCCAGCTTGGCAATGCTGGTGGTCTTGCCCACCCCATTCACGCCGATGACCAGAATGACGGCGGGCGTGCCGCTCAGGTCCATCTCAGCTTCGGGGCGCATCTCATCGGCAATGAGGTCGCGCAGTTCATCGCTGGCCTGCTCACCGGTTTTCAGGCCCTTCTCGTTCACCCGGTCCCGCAGCTTGTCCACCAGTTTGATGGCCACTTCACCGCCCACATCGGCCAGAATGAGCTGCTCTTCCAGTTCATCGTAAAGATCATCATCGATCTTGCTGCCGGTGAGGGTATTCATAATGTTGCCCCAGAAGCCCGTGCGGGTCTTTTCGAGGCCGTCTTTCATCTTGTCTTTTTCTTTTTTGCCAAATCCAAAGAGGCCCATTGGTTCTCTCCTTTGTTTTGCTGTTTCTATCCGTGATGGCAAAACCCGCCATTTCACGATTTGCGCTCAGTGCTGCCCGGTATGCCAAGGGCTCCCCTACTAGGGGAGCTGGCGAGCGAAGCGAGACTGAGAGGTTTAATCTATTATACCTACGAAACCAGCGTCGCGTCAACCTGTTCCAGATCCAGCTTGAGCAATTTCGACACGCCGTCCTCCTGCATGGTCACACCGTACAGGACATTGGCGGCCTCCATGGTGCCGCGGCGGTGGGTGATGACGATGAACTGGGTCTTGTCGCTCACCCGGCGCAGATACTGTGCAAAGCGGCTGACATTGGCATCATCCAGGGCGGCTTCGATTTCGTCCAGGATACAGAACGGTGCCGGGTTGACGGACAGAATCGCAAAATAGATGCTGATGGCCACCAGCGCCTGTTCACCGCCGGAAAGGGCTTCCAGGTTCTTGATGACTTTGCCCGGCGGTGCCACCTGAATGCCGATGCCGCAGGAAAGCACATCGCTTTCATCCTCCAGCACAAGGCTGGCTTCGCCGCCGCCAAACAGCTCGGCAAAGATGCGTCCGAAATTTTCGTTGATGGCCCGGAAGCTGTCGGTGAAGATTTCCTTCATCTGGCCGGACAGGCTGGCGATCATCCGCGTCAGCTCGTTCCTGCTGCCCTCCACATCGGCCACCTGAGCGCTCAGGGCATCGTACCGCTCCCTGACCTCCTGATATTCCTCAATGGCGCTGACGTTCACATTGCCCAGCGCCCGGATCTGGTTGCGCAGGTCGGCCACCTGCGCCCGCAGGGCGGGCAGGCTGTCGAACTCCACGCAGAGCTCCTCAGCCTGGCTCACCGTCAGCTGGTATTCATCCCAGAGCTTGGCGGCGGTGGCATCGTATTCGCTCTCAGCGGCTGCTTTCCGCTCGGCCAGACGGGCCATCTCCCGGCCCATCTCCTCGCGGCTGTCGGCAGCAGTGCGGGCCCGGGCCAGTGCCTCGGTCTCGGTCTGCTGGCAGGAAAGCCGCTGTTCGGTGGCCTTCCGGATCTCGGCTTCCTTCGCTTCGATCTCGGCCCGGCTGTCGGTCTTGGCCTTGCGGATGGCCTCGATCTCGGCCCGGCAGGCATCACTGCGGGCGGCAAGGGCGGCAAGGCTCTCTTCCAGAGAGGCCCGCCGGCTCTCGGCATCCCGGGTGCGCTGTTCCAGCGCTTCGATCTGCGCTTGCGCCAGCTCGGCATCCTTCTGGCGGCTCACCTGTTCCAGCCGCTTGGCGCTCACCTGCTCGGCCAGCGCCCGCTGCCGGGTCAGAAACGCATCGTCTCCCTCGGCAATGCGGTTCAGCTCGCCCGATTTTGCTTCGATCTCCCCGGCCAGCGCAGCTTCCTGTGCTTCGGCCTGCGCGGCCTTTTCCCGGCTGTCAGCCAGCTGGGCGTTCAGGGTGTCGATCTCCTTCTGCCGCGCGGCAAGGGCCGTCTCGGCCTGCTCCATGGCGGCTTCCAGCCGCTTGCGCTCTGCTTCGGCCCGCACACGGTCGTTGGCGGCAGTGATCTGCTCACTGCTGGCGGCGGTCAGCTCTGCGTTCAGAGCATCTGCCTGCTGTTTGCACTGGTCGGTCTTTTCCTGAGCGGCAAGGCACTCCTTCTGCAATTTCGCAGCCTTGACCCGCAGCTCCTCCAGCTCCTGCTTGCGGGTGAACAAACCCGCGCTGCGCTGGACACTGCCGCCGGTAAAGCTGCCGCCCGCATTGACCACCTGACCATCCAGCGTGACGACCTTGCTGCGGAAGCCGTTGTCCCGGGCCACACGGGAGGCCTCGTTGATATCATCCACCACGATGATGCGGCCCAGCAGATTGGTAACAATGTCGCCGTACCGTGCATCGGCCTGGACCAGGCTGCTTGCCAGCCTTGCCGAGCCAGACAGTTTTCCCCGGAACACACCGGGCTGGACGGTGTCCAGCGGCAGGAAGGTGGCGCGGCCCGCGTTCTCGCTCCGCAGCAGGGCGATGCCTGCCTTGGCAGCGGCTTCGTTCTCCACCACGATGTTCTGCAGGGCACCGCCAAGCGCGGTCTCAATGGCGACCTCCCGGCCCGGCTCCACCCGCAGGATGGAGGACACCGGCCCGATGATGCCCCGCAGCCGCCGGGCGGATGCCGCCCGCATCACGGTCTTGACGGAGTTCTGGTAGCCTTCCATGTTCTTTTCCAGCTCCCGCAGCACGGAAAGCCGCTGGCGGGCGGCATCCAGCTCCCGGTTCAGCTGCTGTTCGGCACGGTCGGCTTCCTCCAGCGCGGCGCGGCGGCTCTTCAGCTTGAGTTCCAGACCGGCCCGGATATTTTTGAGCTGCTGCTCATTCTCGGCCAGCGTGGTGAGGTACCGCACGGTATCCTCCAGATCCTGCTTTGCGTCGTCCCGCTGGACAGCCAGTACCTCGGCGGCTTCTTCCAACGCAGGCAGACGGCTCAGGGCCGTCTCAGCAGCAGCCTCGGCGGCGGCCTGAGCCACCTGCGCTTCGGTGTGCCGGGCCGTCAGGGCCGCCACCTCGCCCCGCAGGGTATCCCGGCGGGCACCGCTCTGGTCGTTTTCCCGGGTCAGGCGCACCAGCTCATCGTTCAGGGCATCCAGCTCTGCGGCCAGTTTCCGGCCCGCCAGCTCCATGCTCTTTGCCACAGCGCGGTGGCGTTCCAGCGCGGCGGCGGCCTCGGTGCTGTCCTGCTGCCCGGCGGCGATCTCTGCCCGCAGGTCTGCGGCGCTTTCCTCGTTGCGGGCAATGTCGTTTTCCAGCACGGCGATCCGGCTCTCGCTGCCGCTGATCTGCTCGGTGATGCTGCGGATATCCCCATTCAGGCGCTCGACCGCAATGGTCAGCTGTTGTGCCTGCATCCGGATCTCCTCAGCCTCGCTCTCGGCGGCTTTGGTCTGGCGGTCGAACCGCTCATAATCGGCCTGGGCTGTCTCGTAATCCCGCACCTGACGGCGCACGGCTTCCTTGGCCCGGTGCACGCCGTCCGTCCACAGGGTCACCTCCAGCGTTTTGCGCCGGGCGCTCAGTTCCAGAAACTTCCGGGCCTTTTCGCTCTCTTTTTCCAGCGGGCCCACCCGGGCCTCCAGCTCGCCCAGGATATCCCGCAGGCGTTCCAGATTTTCTGCGGCGGCGGCAAGGCGGCGCTCGGCCTCGTTTTTGCGGTAGCGGTATTTGGCAATGCCGCAGGCTTCCTCAAAGATCTCCCTGCGCTCGCTGCTCTTGGCCGCCACGATCTCGGCAATGCGGCCCTGCCCGATGACCGAGTAGCCATCGCGGCCGATGCCGGTATCCAGCAGCAGCTCATACACATCCTTCAGACGGCAGATCTGCCCGTTGATGCTGTACTCGCTCTCGCCGGAGCGATAATACCTGCGGCCGATGGTCACCTCGTCCGCTTCCACATCCAGTGCGTGGCTGCTGTTGTCCAGCGTCAGGCGCACCTGAGCAAAGCCCATGGCCCCCCGCCGCCGGGTGCCGCCAAAGATGACATCCTCCATCTTTCCGGCGGCGCGCAGCTGGCGGGCGCTGGTCTCGCCCAGCACCCAGCGCACGGCATCGGACAGGTTCGACTTGCCCGAGCCGTTGGGGCCCACCACGCCGGTCACGCCCTCGTCAAAGGTGATCTTGACCTTATCGGGAAAGCTCTTGAATCCCTGGATCTCCAGTTCCTTGAATACCATTTACTTTTCCTTTATCACGCCCAGGAGCTTGAGGGCTTCGCGGGCGGCGTGCTGTTCGGCCATCTTCTTGCTGCGGCCCTCGCCCCGGGCGACCTTATCGGAGTTGAAGCGGACAGCCACCACGAAATGCTTGTCGTGGTCGGGGCCGGATTCCTGCTCCACCACATAGCTCAGCCGCTCCTCGGGGTTCTGCTGGACGATCTCCTGCAGGCGGGTCTTGTAATCGGCCTCAGCGTGCTTGCCCTCGGTGATGAAGGGCAGGATGAAGCTCTTTGCCACCTCCATGCCGCCGTCCAGATACAGGGCGGCGATGACGGCCTCAAAGGCATCGGACACCACGCTGGGGCGGGTGCGGCCGCCGCAGCGCTCCTCGCCCCGGCCCAGGCGCAGATACTCGCCCAGATTGATTTCCTGCGCAAACTGGAACAATGCGCCCTCGCTGACCAGGCTGGAACGGATGCGGGTCAGGTCGCCCTCGGGCCGGTCGGCGTAGGCGTGGAACAGATAATCTGCCGAGACGATCTGCAGCACGCTGTCGCCCAGAAATTCCAGCCGCTCGTTGTGCTGCACCGGCGTGCGGCTCTCGTTGGCGTAGCTGGTGTGGGTGAGCGCCGTCTCCAGCAGCTTCGGATTCTTGAACTTGTAACCAATAATTGTTTCCAACTGATGGCTCATGGATTTCTTACTCCCTTTATGTCAAAAATCGTTCTTTCTTGGCTCCCCTGCCAGGGGAGCTGGCCGATGTCAGTCGGCCTGAGAGGTTGTCAGCTCATCCAGCGCGCTCTGCATGGTGCCGCACAGGTCGTTCTCCACGCAGATCTTGGCCTGCCGGATGGCGTTCTTGATGCCCTTGGCCTTGGAGGAGCCGTGGGCCTTGATGACCGGCTGCTTTGCGCCCAGGAAGGGTGCGCCGCCGTGATCTTGCCGCCGAGGTTTGCCAGGAACATCTCCTTGAGCATCCCCAGCAGCATCTTAGCCACGCCCTCGGTCAGCTTGAGGATGACATTGCCGGTAAAGCCGTCGCAGACCACCACATCCACATCACCGTTGGGCACGTCACGGGGCTCGATGTTGCCCACGAACCGGATGCCCGGTGTTGCCTTGAGCAGCTGGTGGGCTTCCCGGAGCATCGGGGTGCCCTTGCTCTCCTCGGCACCGTTGTTTGCCAGCGCCACGGTGGGGGCGGTGCGGCCCTCCACCTTGTTGACATAGCAGCTGCCCATCACGGCAAAGGCAGCCAGCATCTCGGGGCGGCACTCCACGTTCGCGCCGCAGTCCAGCAGCAGATAGGCTTTGTTTTTGGCCGGCACCATGGTGGCCAGGGCCGGGCGCTTTACGCCCTTGAGGGTGCGCACGATGAGGCTTGCGCCCACATGGAGCGCGCCGGTGCTTCCGGCAGAGACAAAGGCATCACCCTTTCCCTCCTTCAGCAGGTTCAGACCCACCACGATGGAGGAATCCTTCTTGCTGCGGATGGCCCTTGCAGGCTCATCGCACATCTCAATGGTCTCGGTGCAGTTGACCAGCTCGATGCCGTCCAGCGGGATATTGTGCTCGGCAGCCGTCTTGCGCACCAGCTCCTCGCTGCCCACGCCGATGACCTGCACACCGTACTCTTTCACAGCCTGTGCGGTGCCTTCCAGCACAGCCAGCGGGGCGTTGTCGCCGCCCATCATATCAACGATAATTTTCATAGGGTTTCTCCCTTCTTAAAGAGCAGTTTCGTTCAGCCACTGTTGGAAGCTGGCCACGGCACGCTCGGCCACGGCCATGTAACGCAGGCGCTTGTCACGGGGACGGCTCTCGGCCGGCAGCGGGGGCAGGATGCCCATATTCGCGCCCATGGGCTGGAAATGTTTGTTCTCGGTGGTCAGATACTGGATCAGCGCACCGCACATGGTATCCACCGGCGGCGGGGGCAACTGCCTGCCCTCCAGCCGGGCGTAGATGCTCCGGGCTGCCAGCAGGCCGCAGGCGGCGCTCTCCATATAGCCCTCAAAGCCGGTGATCTGGCCCGCAAAGAACACGTTGGGGTGCTCCTTCAGGAACAGGCCCGCGTCCAGCACACGGGGCGCATCCAGGAAGGTGTTGCGGTGCATGACACCGTACCGCACGAACTCGGCATTTTCCAGGCCCGGGATCATGCTGAACACCCGCTTCTGCTCGCCCCACTTGAGGTTGGTCTGGAAGCCCACGATATTATAGAGGGTGCGTTCCTTATTTTCGGCGCGGAGCTGGACATTGGCCCAGGGGCGGTGGCCGGTGTTGGGGTCCACCAGACCCACCGGGCGCAGGGGGCCGAAGCGCATGGTATCAGCACCCCGGGCGGCCATGATCTCAATGGGCATACAGCCCTCGTAGACCGTGACGGTATCCGCCTTTTTGCCGTGGGCATCGGGGTCGGGCTGCGCGCCCTGCTCCGCACCGGCATCGAAGGCATGGAGCGGGGCACGCTCTGCCGAAGCCAGCGCGGCGTGGAAAGCCTCATACTCTGCCTTATTGAAGGGGCAGTTCAGGTAATCGGCCTCGCCCCGGTCGTACCGGGAAGCGGCGAACACCTTGTTGTAATCCAGACTCTCGGCCGTGACGATGGGAGCCACGGCATCATAGAAATGGAGCCGCTCATCGCCGGTCAGGCGGCCGATCTCGTCGGCCAGCGCACCATCGGTCAGGGGGCCGGTGGCCACCAGAATGGGTGCACTCTCATCGATGTGCTCCACCTGCTCCCGCACCACAGTGATGTTGGGGCACTCCTCCACCCGCCGGGTCACGGCGGCGCTGAATGCATCCCGGTCCACGGCCAATGCGCCGCCCGCGGCCACACGGGCCTCCTCGGCGGCTTCCAGCAGCTGGCTGCCCATCCGGCGCATCTCCTCTTTCAGCAGGCCGGAAGCAGAATCCAGACGCTCGGCCTTCAGGCTGTTGGAGCAGATCAGCTCCGCAAAGCCCGCGCTCTTGTGAGCCGGGGAAAAGTGGGTGGGCTTCTGCTCGTAGAGCGTTACCTGAACGCCCTTACCCGCCAGCCACAGTGCTGCCTCGCAGCCTGCCAGACCGGCACCCAGTACAGTTACTTTGTAACTCATAATTTCATCCTTCAGCATCCTCGCCCTCTCAGGCCGCTTCGCGTCCAGCTCCCCCAAAGGGGGAGCCTGTGCAGCATCCCGGTCAGCAGCAGCTGCCCGTTTGCCGCCATTGCCTCTCCCTTTGGGAGAGGTGGCATCGCGCAGGCGATGCCGGAGAGGGCGAGACAGTTTATCGGTTTGATCAATCCTTCTTCGGCACCGGCATCTCAAAGCCGCAGCCTTCTTTTGCGCAGTAGAGCTTGGAGCCCTTGCGGAACAGGGTGGAGCCGCACTTTTCGCACTTGGTGGGCACCGGGGTATCCCAGGTCATAAAGTCGCAGTCGGGGTAGCGCTCGCAGCCGTAGTAGATGCGGCCCTTGGCGCTCTTGCGCTCCAGCATCCGGCCCTTGCCGCACTTGGGGCAGACACCGCCGGTGTCCTTGACCAGGCGCTTGGTGCCCCGGCACTCGGGGAAGCCGGAGCAGGCCAGGAACTTGCCGTACTTGCCCACCTTGATGACCATGGGGCGGCCGCAGAGGTCGCAGACCTCGCTGGAAGGCTCGTCCGGCACCTTGACCTTCTTGCCCTCCATGTTCTTTTCGGCCTGTTCCAGGCTGGCGGCAAAGCCCTGATAGAAATCGTCCACGGTCTTGTGCCAATCGGCTTTGCCGCTCTCGATCTTATCCAGGTTCTTCTCCATCTCAGCCGAGAAGTCCACGTCCACGATATGGGGGAACTGCTCCAGCATCAGGCCGTCCACGGCGCGGCCCAGCAGGGTGGGCTTGAGCTTTTTCTGCTCCCGCTCCACATAGCCGCGATCGATGATGGTGGTGATGATGGGCGCGTAGGTCGAGGGGCGGCCGATGCCATTTTCCTCCAGCGCCTTGATCAGGGTCGCTTCGGTGTAGCGGGCGGGGGGCTGGGTGAATTTCTGCTCACTCTTCAGCTCCTTGAGCTTGAGCAGCTGGCCCTGTTCCAGCGGAGGCAGGCTGGTCTCCTTCTTTTCCTTTTCATCGGTGGCTTCCTCGTACAACACGGTAAAGCCATCAAAGGTCACGGTGTAGCCGCTGGCCTTGAAGCGGTAGTCCCCCGCATACACGGTCACGCTCACGGTATCCTGCTGGCAGTCTGCCATCTGGCTGGCCATAAAGCGGCTCCAGATCATCCGGTAGAGCTTGGCGGTATCGCCGCTGATGCTCTTGTCCACCTCGTCAGGGGTCAGCCCCGGCACCGAGGGACGGATGGCTTCGTGGGCATCCTGCGCGGCGGTCGCGCTCTTGGTCTTCCAGGTGCGCTTGTAGGGGCAGATATACTGTTCGCCGTAAGCGTCCGCAATATACTCCTTTGCAGCGGCAACCGCCTCATCGGAAATGCGCAGGCTGTCGGTACGCATATAGGTGATCAGACCCATGGTGCCGTGGCCCGCGATGTCCACGCCTTCGTACAGGGTCTGGGCGGCACGCATGGTGCGGGTAGCCGTAAAGCCCAGACGGCGGGAGGCCTCCTGCTGCAGGGTACTGGTGATAAAAGCCGGGGTGGGCTGCTTGGCCCGCTTGCCTTTTTTCAGTTCGCCCACGGTATACTCGGCACCCTCCAGACCCTTTTCGATGGCACGGGCCTCTGCCTCGTTTTTGGGCAGCAGCTTTTTACCGGTGCTGTCAGAGGCCAGGCGGGCGGTAAAGCTCTTGTGGCCGGTGCCCAGCGTGGCATCCACGTTCCAGTATTCCTCGGGCTTGAAGTTCTCGATCTCCTTCTCGCGGTCATCGATCAGCCGCACCGCCACGCTCTGGACACGGCCCGCCGACAGGCCCCGGCGCACCTTCCGCCACAGGAAAGGGCTGAGCTTATAGCCCACCAGACGGTCGAGGATGCGGCGGGCCTGCTGGGCGTTGAACAGATCCTCGTCGATGGCACGGGGATTGGCCATGCCCTTCTGCACGCCCTTTTTGGTGATCTCGTCAAAGGTCACGCGGTTGGGCTCGTGGGGGTCCAACCCCAGGATATTGGCCAGATGCCAGCTGATGGCTTCGCCCTCACGGTCCGGGTCGGTTGCCAGCAGAACGCCGTCGGCCTGCTTGGCTTTTGCCTTGAGCTCCTTGATGAGCTTGGATTTATCCTTGATATTGATGTACTGGGGGGCGTAGTCATGTTCCACGTCGATGCCCAGCTGGGACTTAGGCAGGTCCCGGATGTGGCCCATGCTGGCCGTGACCTCGTAATCCTTGCCCAGATATTTGCCAATGGTCTTCGCCTTTGCCGGCGACTCCACGATTACCAGTTTTGCCATGGTTCTCTTCTCCTATATTATAAACTCCCAGCCTGACGGTGGTAGTAAGACCCAACGAAATGCCAAGGGCTCCCTTATTAGGGGAGCTGGCGAGCGTCAGCGAGACTGAGAGGTTTCATTCAACTTAAATTGCGCAGTTCAGCGCAGAATATACCGCTTGCCGGGCAGGCAGGTCACACGGCCCGCCAACTCCAGCTTCATCAGGGTGCCCAGCAGCAGGCCGGTGGGCAGGCCGCTTGCCGCGCCCAGCTCCTCCACGCCCTTTGCCTTGGGGCCGATACAGGCCAGCACCCTGCGCTCGGTCTCGCTCATGGGGTCAGGCGCAGAGCGCACCGCCGCCGGAGCCGCCGCACCCCGCAGGCCCAGCACCCCGAACAGGTCGCCGGGTTTGCAGACAGCTTTGGCCCGGCCCTCCCGCAGCAGGGCGTTGGTGCCCGCCGAGTTGGGCGAGTAGATGCTGCCCGGCACCACGAACACCGGCTTGCCATACCGCTCGGCATGGTTGACTGTGGACATGGTGCCGCTCTTTTCCTGCGCTTCCACCACCACCAGCGCCGAGGACAGCGCCGCAATGAGCCGGTTGCGCTGCAAAAAGCCATTGGGGCCAACGGGGCCGCTCTCGGGCGGGTACTCGCTGATCACGCAGCCCTTTTGCTCGATCTTTTTCCGCAGCTCCCGGTTGGAGGCCGGGTAGGTGCGGTCAATGGGCACGCCCAGCACCCCGATGGTGGGGCAGTTTTCCTTCACTGCGGCCCGGTGCCCGGCACTGTCCAACCCATCGGCCAGACCGCTGACGATGATAGCCCCGTTTTTGGCCAGCCCGCTGCCTAGGTCTGCCGCCGCCTGCAGGCCGTACTCGGTGGGCCTGCGGCTGCCCACCATCCCCACAGCCCCCGGCTCATTGAGCCAGAGGGGGTCGCCGGTGCAGTAGAGCACCAGCGGCATATCGGGAATGCGGGAAAACGCCAGCGGGTAATCCGGGTCGTCATAGGGCAGGATGCGGACATTCCGCGCCGCGCACCGCCGTGCAAATGCCCGGTAATGCGCTGGGGTGTTGTCGGGCAGGTTGGCCCGGGCAAAGGCCGGGCTGCCCACCGCTTTGCGGAACGCATCGGAATCCCGGTTTTCCCAGGCCTCCTGCGCCCCGCCAAACACATCCAGCACCCGGCCTGCATGGCTGCTGCCCGCCCCCAGCGTGTTTGCCAGCCAGAGCCAGCAGAGCAGCGGGTCGGGGGCCGGTTCGGGCGGGAAAAGACTGGTCTGGCCGAAGCCGGGCCCGGTCACAGGCTCTCCTCCCGGAAATGCCACAGCAGGATGCTGCCCGCAATGCCGGCGTTCAGGCTTTCCACCCGGTCGGTCATGGGGATGCGCACAGTGCCGCTGCAGGCGGCAATGGTCTCTTCCGTCAGGCCCTGGCCCTCGCTGCCGATGACTACGCAGACACCGCCCGGGTAGCCGGGCCGGGCCGCGCTCAGGGGCTGGCTCTGATAGAGTGCCGCCGCAAGGCAGGTGATGTTCTTTGCCCGCAGGGCGGCAATGGCGGCAGGCATTGCCCCCACCTCCATCACCGGCACCCGCACGGCGGCCCCCATGGAGGCCCGCAGGGTCTTGGGGGCAAACACGCTGGCACAGCCGTCGCTCAGCAGCACGCCGTCAAAGCCAAACGCGGCGGCAGAGCGCAGCAGCGTGCCTACGTTGCCGGGGTCCTGCACCCGCTCAAGCGCCAGATACCGCCCGCCGGTCTTTGCCTCGTCCAGCGTGTGCACCGGGGTGCGGAAGATGCCGAACACGCCCTGATGGGTGCCCACATCGGCCAGCTTATCGGCCACATGGTCCTCCACCAGATAGTGCTCCCCGGGCAGCCCGGCCAGCTCCGGGCACTTTTCCAGCGCTGCCTCGGTGCAGAACAGGGTCTCCAGCGCCGCGCCGCGGCAGAGCTCCGGGCAGAGCTTGCGGCCCTCGGCCAGAAATTTTCCCTCACTGCGCCGGAACGCCCCGCTGGAAGCAAGGCGGCAGGCATATTTGATCTTTGCGTTTTCCCGGCTGGTGATCTTTTCCATGCGGTCCTCCAGAAGATACAAAAATATACAAAAAGGACGCCCGCGTATTTTACTACGCGCGGGCGTCTTTCAGGTCTTTATCAGGCGTTCTTCACGGTCTCGACCAGAGCAGCAAAGCTCTGAGGATCGTTGATGGCCATCTCGCTCAGCATCTTGCGGTTCAGCTCGATGCCTGCCTTCTTCAGGCCAGCCATGAAGGTGGAGTAGTTCATGCCCAGGGGACGAACTGCATTGTTGATGCGGCAGATCCACAGGTTGCGGAACTGGCGCTTCTTCATGCGGCGGCCAGCCAGAGCGTAGTTGCCGCTCTTCATGACCTGCTGCTTGGCCATCTTAAAGTGCTTGCTCTTGCAGCCATAGAAGCCCTTAGCCAGCTTCAGCATCTTCTTACGACGTTTGTGAGTCATGGTTGCGCCCTTGATACGTGCCATTTTTTATATCTCCTTTAGTTATCTCTTAGAATGTCTTTGCCTGCGGCTCGCACTTAGGCGTAGGGCAGCATGCTCTTGATGGTAGCGGCGTTGGTCTTGTCAACGTAGTTGGGCTGACGGTAGCCACGGGTCAGCTTGGTGGTCTTCTTGGTCAGGATGTGGCTGCGGAATGCGTGGCCGCGCTTGATCTTGCCGTTCTTGGTCAGCTAGCACGTCAGCACCCAGAGCACTGTGCGCCATCTCACGGCCGCGGAAGCGGATCGAAGCCTTCACCTTGTGACCAGCAGCCAGGAACTTGGCAGTCTGGTTCAGCTTGGTGTTGAAGTCGTTGGTGTCAATATTGAGCGAAAGGCGGGTCTCCTTGACCTCGACCACTTTCTGGTTCTTCTTGGCTTCCTTCTCCTTCTTCTGCTGTTCAAAACGGTATTTGCCGTAATCCAGCACCTTGCACACAGGCGGGGTAGCCTGCGGTGCGATCTTGACCAAATCGAGCCCGGCTTCTTCTGCAGCGCGCATGGCCACCTGAATGGACACAACGCCCTTCTGCTCGCCATCGGCACCGATCAGGCGAACTTCACGATCACGGATCTGACCGTTGATCTCCAGTTCCTTCGACTTTCCAGCGGTAGCGATAATGAATGCACCTCCAAACAATAATCCATAGTGTTGCAATATTTGGCATAGAAAACGCGGCCGCCCATTTGCAGGACAGCCGCGCGAAATTTCACACAAAAGCGCAGTTCGTTCAAAGAATCGAACCGTGTTTGGGTATAGCCCGGGGATTCCGACCCCACAAGGCGAGCGCGGCACAGGCCGTAGCTGCTTTCTTTACCGGAACAGTTTACCACACCTACAAAGCCCTGTCAAGCACTTTTACGCGATTTCAGGGAAAAATATTCTGAGATGGGTCAAACCTCTCAGTCGCGCTAACGCGCGCCAGCTCCCCTAGTAGGGGAGCCCTTGGCAAAGCGGGAAACTTCTCCCTGACTGCCAAGGCCTCTCCTACTAGGAGAGGTGGCATTGCGCAGCAATGACGGAGAGGTTGGACAGAGCATCACTTGACCTCGATCAGCTTCCCCAGCTCCAGCGAGTAGATGCCCTTATAGGTCACCGGTTTCGGGGCAAAACGCTTGCTGATGGCAAGGGCATAGAGGTCAAGCTGAGCGCGATAGGCGGCAAGGAAGTCATCCTCGGATTTTCGGCGGTCCGTCTTGTAATCCAGCAGCTCCAGGTGGTCCGGGAACACCAGCACCAGGTCAGCGATGCCCTGCACCAGCACCTTTGCCTGTGCCACGGCAGCGCTGTCGGCGGGGGCAGTACCCTGAGCGGCCAGCACCTCGGCGGCAGGCAGGGCCGTGATGAAGTCCAGCTCCCGCAGCACCTCATCCGCGGCACAGATACGCGCAAAGGCTTCGCTCTCCACAAAGCGGCGGATGCGCCCTGCATCCAGCTTCTCCGCAATTTCGGGCGCGGTGAGCTTTGCTTCCACCTGCCGGTCACGCTCGGCGGGGATCGCCGTTTCCAGCGTGCCTGCCTGTTTTGCCGCTGCAAGAGCCGCAAAATCGGCGTGCTCCAGGAAGGCGTGAAGGGCCGTGCCCATCTCGGCGGCGGTCAGGCCGTCCTTTGCCAGAAAGCCCGGGCGCTCCAGCGTGGTCTGCTCTGCCTTGTGGACGATGCCGGTCACGCTGACCTTGGCGGGCACTTGGGCCAGCTCCGCCGCCGGGTACTGCCAGGCAAAGCCCTGCCGCAGTGCCTCGGTCAGGGCCGGGTCTGCCTGGGCCAGCGGTCTTTCCTCGGGTTCCGGGTCGGTCGGCTCCACGCCCTCGGGCAGCGCCTGCTGCACCGTCAGGGTGATGGTGCTCCCGGTATCCGCAAAGGCCAGTTCCAGATCCTCGGCCAGCCGGCGCAGAGGGCCGCCGTTTGGGTGGACGAGCAGGGCCGCGCGGAGCCAGTCGGCAAAGCTGTTCGCCTGCCGGCAGAGCGTCTGCCCCGCCCCGGCTTCAAGGAAGGCCGCCGCTCTGGTAAAGGGGTTGGAGGTCTTCCCGATGCCCAGCGGCACGGTCAGGATCAGCTTATCCTGCGCGCGGGTCAGCGCCACATAGAGCAGGCGCATCTGCTCACTGCGCATCTCGGCGGCGTGGACATTGGAGAGCGCCGTGTAAGCCGCCGTCTTGTAAGCGCCCTCGCCCTCCTCGGGGCGCAGGCGCAGGCCCGCCCCATACATCCGATGCAGGAGCACCGGCTGGCGGGTATCGGCGGCATTGAAGCGACGGGCCGTGTCGGCCACGAACACCACCGGGAACTGCAGCCCCTTGGAGCGGTGGATAGTCATCACGGTCACACAGCCGGGGCGTGAGCCGCCGGGCACGGTATCCTGCCCCGTGGAGCCTGCCAGCGCCGCAGCGTCAATGGCCCGCACCAGCGCCGAGATGCCGCCGGAGCCAGCCCCGGCACAGAAGGAAGCAAACCGTCGGGCATCCTCCCGGCGGCGGGCACCGTTTTCCATCACGCCCAGTGCGGCAAGGTAGCCGGTGGAAGCAAAGATCTCCTCCAGCAGCTGCTCTGCCGGGGCACTGCGGGCCATCCGGCGCAGCTCGGTCAGCCGGGCATAGAACGCCCGGACTTTTCCGGTAAAAGGGGTGTCCTCCCCGCTGTTCACGGTGAGCAGCAGCGCACCGTAGAGGCTGATGCGCCGGGGGGCGTTTTCCTCCTGCTGCTTCTGGATCTCTTCGGCTCTGGCCCGCAGGCGGACAAGGTCGTCATCGGTGAAACCGAACAGCGGGCCCAGCATGGCGGCGGCAAGATAGATATCCTGCGCCGGGTTGTCAATGACCTTCAGCAGGGCGATGAGGGGCCGGATGTGGGGGGCATCCAGCAGGTTTTCGCGGGCATCCGCATACACCGGGATACCCCGGGCGGTCAACGCTTCCACATAGGCCGGAAAATCAATGCGCGCCGCCAGCAGGATGCAGCAGTCCTCGTACTGCACCGGGCGGGTGGCACTGCCGTCCCGCACCGGCTCGCCGCTCTGCACCATCTCCTCGATGCGCCGGGCGATCCAGCCCGCGTCCGTTTCGGCGGTGTCATCGGGCAGGAAATGCGCCTCCACGCTGCCCGTGTATTCCCCGGGTGCCCCGCAGACCAGCCGCTGGCCGTCGCCGTAGGCCGTGTCACCGAGTTCCGGGGACATGAGCCGCTCAAACAGGAAATTGATCCCTTCCACCACCTGCGGAGCCGAGCGGAAGTTGGCATCCAGCGCCAGCATGGCATCGGTGCCGGGGGCACCTTCTGCCGGGCGGGGCCGCGCCGTTCCGCCGGGCAGGGCGGGCCAGCTGTCCAGTTTTTCCCGGAAGATGCTGGGGTCTGCCTGCCGGAAGCGGTAGATGCTCTGCTTCAGATCTCCCACCAGAAAGAGGTCGTCCCCTGCCGGGGATGCAAGGCACCGGTACAAGGCATCCTGCAGGGCGTTGGTGTCCTGATATTCATCCACCATCACGGCGGCGTAGTTCTGCCGGATGACCCCGCACAGCGCAGTGGGGGTGCCGTCCGGGTCACGGAGCAGACGGAGGGCCTGATGCTCAAAGTCACTGAACTCCAGCAGCTTCCGGTCCCTCTTTTTGGCCGAGAACCGGGCATCGAAATCCCGCACCGCCACGAACAGCGCCCGCAGGCGGGGCTCTGCGGCCCTGCGGTCTGCCTCAGCCTCCTCCTCACTGCAGGGGATCAGCTCAAGGATCTGCGCAAACAGGGCAGCGCCCTCATCGGCGCGGGTGCGGATGACTTTTTTGTGTTCGCCGTTCAGCCGCTTTTTCATTCCTTTCAGGCCGGGCAGTTCCTCCATGCCCAGCACATAGGGGGTCAGCAGATCGTAAAGCGGAGTCCACTCCCCCGCCACAGCCAGCTGTTCCACCCTGCCCAGCAGGGCGGCAGCCTTGTCCAGCCGTTCCTGTGCATCGGTATATTTTTCCAGCACGGCATTCTTTGCCTTTTCCCGGGCAGAGGGCGTTTTCTTTTCCTCGGCATCGGCCAGCTCCTGCTCCCGGTCGCCCGGGCAGTCAGCCAGCGCGGCGCGGAACAGCTCCCCTGCTGCTCTGGCACTGCGGGCGGCTTCGGCCAGCAGCAGATCATGCCAGCAGGTGGCGGCAAAGCCATTTTCCTCCTGCCACGGAGCCAGAAATTCGTCCAGCTTTTTGTCGTAATCAGGCAGGGCGCGCAGGAAATCGTAGACATGCAGGATCGTCTCGCCCGCCGCACGGTCGGTGCGGCCCTTGCCATAGAGGTCGGCAAAGGCGCAGAAATCCGGGTCGCGGTAGGCATTTTCCAGCGTCTCGCTCAGGGCAGAGGCCCGCAGGAGCTCCACACTGCCGGGGTCTGCGGGGGAAAAGTCCGGCGGGATATCCAGCGCCTGAAAGTGCTTGCGCAGCAGGTCCAGACAGAAGGCATCGATGGTGCAGATGGGCGCGCGCTGCAGCAGCATCCGCTGGCGGCGCAGCGCGCCATTGCCGGGTTCCGCCTGGCTGCGCTTCAGAAGCGCCTGCCCGATGCGGGCCCGCAGTTCTGCCGCCGCCGCATTGGTAAAGGTGACGATGAGCAGACGGTCCGCATCCACAGGATGCTCCGGGTCGGTGATGAGCCGGACAGCCCGCTCGGTCAGAACAGCCGTTTTGCCGCTGCCCGCCGCCGCACTCACCAGCAGCGCGCCGCCCCGGTCCTCGATGGCGGCCCGCTGGGCGGGGGTCCACTTGGGTTCACTCATGCCTGTTCCTCCTCTCCCTCTTCGGGCTGCCCGGGAGCCTCAAATGGCTTTGCGGGGGCCTCCAGCGCCCGCTCCCCGATGCCGGTCTCGTGGCAGCAGACAAAGCCGTAATCACACCACTGGCAGGGGCTCCGGCCCGTGACCAGCGGCTCGGCGGCGATCTGACCCTCGTAGAGCTGCTGGCCCATCCGGGTCACAAGATCATCCAGATGCAGCTGGATGCGGTTCAGCTTGGCGATGTCTGCCCGCTTGTCCTTCTGGTAGGGACTGGGCGCGCCTTTGTAATAGGAGAAGGGCAGGTATCTGCCGGTCTCGTCGGCATCCATGGCATCGAACAGCTTCTGCTCGTCCCGCACCAGACCGTCCAGTTTGTATTCCACACTGTGGGCCGCCTTTTCGCGGGTGGTGGTCTCAGGGGCCGGGTCGGCCAGCAGATAGAGCACACCCGCCGGTTCCGCCCCCGTAAAGCGGCCGCTTTTATCCCGGGTCAGGCTGAACAGGTAGAGCAGCATCTGGCAGTCCAGACCGCAGTAGACCTCCTTCAGGTCCAGCTTTTTGGTGCCGGTCTTGTAGTCCACCACCCGCACCCAGCGGGTGCCGTCCTCCTCCACCCACTCGTCGGCACGGTCCACGGTGCCCACCAGCTGGACGGTGCGCCCGTCCGACAGGTGATACACCTGGGCAGGCACGGCATCCTCGCCCCGGCCGATCTTCAGCTCACAGGCCACGGGCTTGAAGCTGGACTGCCGCTGCTCATCCCGCAGGTAGAGCAGCAAGCTCGTCATGCTCTTTTTCAGGCGGGAGAGCAGATAGGCAAAGCGGGCGGTATCCTCGGGCAGATAGCGTTTGGCGTACTCGTCCACCAGCAGCGCGGCAAGGCTCGCCATGGCCTCATCGTCCAGCTCCATAAAGGGCTGCAGCGCCGCCATGGGGTTGTCCGGGCCGGGGTGAGGGTCCAGCGCCATCTGCAGCACCCAGTGCATCAGGGTACCGCTCTGGTCGGCGGAAAGCTCGGCCCGGCGGCGGGGCCTGAGCCCCAGCACATACTGCAAAAAGTAGCCGTAGCGGCAGGTATAATATTTTTCCAGCTGGCTGGGCGAAATGCGCAGTTTCCGCCCCAGCAGCGCTTCCAGCGCAGGCAGGTCATGCACCTGCCGGGGGGCAGTGTCGGCCATCCGGCGCAGCAGGGCAAGGCCCTGCGGCTCGGTCTCGCCGGGGGTGTGCAGGGCTTCTGTCAGGCTGGCACGCTCGGTCTCCGTCAGGGGCCAGCCGCCGCCCAGACAGTCCAGTCCATCTGCGGGAGTGGCCGCAAGGTCCGTCAGTTCCAGCTCCGGGGCAGCGGGGGCCAGTGCTTCCACGAGGGGTTCCAGCGCAGCGCAGAGGGTCTGCCCCTGCCCCTTGGGCCAGCTGAGCCACAGCCCCTTTGCAGGAGCGGTCAGGGCCTTGTAGAAGCAGACCTGCTCACGCACCACACGGTTCTCAAAGCAGTCGGGCAGGTCGATTTTCTGCGCCATCAGGGCATCGCGGTCGGCGTGGGTCAGCAGACCCACCTCGCCGGGCGCGGCCGGGAATTCCCCCTCGGCCAGCCCCAGCACGAACACATAGTCCGGCGCGTCCAGACGCATCTTGCCTGCGCTGGCCAGCACCACCGCATCCAGAGTCTGGGGAATGTGCCCCAGGTCGGACGAGCGGAGCAGCAGCCCGAACAGGTCCTCGTATTCGGCCACAGTAACAGTCTGCTCTCCCAGCAGATGGGCCATCTCGTTCAGCAGCCCCATGACCACGTTCCACTCCCGGGCGGCTTCCTCCGCCGCCGGGATGCCCCGGCCCGCGCGGATGGCTTTTACCTGAGCGGCCTGCTGTTCCTCAGCCCCCAGCGTTTTCAGGCAGAAATACACCGCCCGGCTGATGGCCTCGGCATTGACCCCGCGCACCTTGGCCCGGAATGCATCCACCGCCCCCACGAGCAGGGCACGGGCATGTTCTGCCCGCTCCCGGTTGCGGAGGTCCTCTTCGGTCAGCTCCTGTTCCCCAAAGCCCTTGGGGCTGCGCTCGAACTTCTCCCGCCAGGCCGCCGCCGTGGGGGCCCAGGTGTAGGCATAGTTTTCCAGCGCGCAGACCTGCTCCTCGCTCAGGGCACACAGGCCGGTCTTGGCAAGGGTGGTCAGGTTCTCGGTCAGGTCGGCTCCCCGGGCGATCTCCAGCAGGGCCCGCACCGCCGTGGCCGGGGCGCTGAATTCCGGGGTGGTGGGTTCATCGCAGTACAGGGGGATCTCCGCCATCCGGAATTCATACCGGACAGCGGCACGATACTTGGCGATATCGCGGCAGACCACAGCGATCTTTCCGCACCGCACGCCCTGCCGCATCAGCCGCCGGATGGCACCGGCAGCGGCACGGGCCTCCTCCTCCCGGCTGGGCGCGGCAAAGAGCCGCACCTCGCCCGCCGGGGCATCCGCGGTGCAGCTGCCGGTTTCCAGCAGCTCTGCCACTGCGGCAAGGCCCGGGGCATTCCGGTGGCGCAGATCCTTGCGCAAAAGCTGCGGAACGGCCACCTCCGCCCCATTTTTCCGGGCCAGCTGGCGCAGCTGCGCCGCCACCTGCTTGGCCCCGGAGAACAGGCTCAGGTCACCGGGCAGCAGGGGGGCACCGTCATCGCAGAGGGCCACCGTTACGCTGGGCAGCGCCGCCAGCATGGCCCCCAGCAGCCGCTTTTTGGGCGCGTTGAAGGTATCGAATTCATCAATGAACACCGCCCGGTCCCGCAGAAACTCCGGCAGGCTGTGCCGGGCCAGTGCTTCCTCCAGCCGGGCTCCGGCCAGCTCCAGCCGGTCAGAGGGGTCCATGCCGCTGCGGGCCAGCAGGGTCTCGTACCCCTGAAAGATAAGAGCCAGCTCACTGAGCTTACCGCTCTCGGCTCCGCAGGCACCGGCCAGCTGTGCCAGCTGCTGGCCGGAAAGGCCCGCGCTCTTCAGCTCGTCGATGGTCTGAGCCGCCATCTGGCAAAAGGCCGCACTGCGCCGGTGGCGGTGATAATAGTGGACATTGTCCTGCAGCTCCTCCAGCGCCCGGCGCACCAGCACGGCACGGCCTGCGTCAGAGAGGGTCTGCACCGCCGCGCCGCCCTCGGTGGAAAGGATCTTTTCTGCCAGACTGGTAAAAGAAAAACTCTCCACCATGCCGGACAGGGCATCCCCCAGCTCACGGTAGATGCGGCCCTCGGTGCTGGAAGTGAATTGTTCCGGCACCAGCAGGATGCTTTTTTCCCCTTTTTCGGCCCGGGCGCGGATGCGCTGGTACAGCAGCGTTGTTTTTCCGCTGCCGGAGCCGCCCAGAAGTAGCTGTAACATTGTTTTCTCACTTTCTATAACGAGCTCACCCTCTCAGTCAAAGCCTGCGGCTTTGCCAGCTCTCCCGAAGGGAGAGCCTTTGGCATATCGGGTCAGCCCTGCGCAATGGATAATAATTGAGTTTATTGTACCGCAAAATTGAAGAAAAATCTATTCTGTGGTAAACTGAGGAAAAACAGCAAAACAGGAGGGGCACTTCCCCATGAAGATTCTAGCAGTTGATTACGGTGCCAGCCGCACGGGGCTTGCGGTCTGCGACCCCACCGAGTTTCTGACCACGCCCATCACCCCCCAGATCACCCTGAAGGCCCGGCCCAAGGTGGCCGCCGAGGTCTGCCGCATTGCCCAGGAGCAGAAGGCAGAGCTCATTGTGGTGGGCCTGCCGCTCAACATGGACGGCACCGAGGGTGAGCGCGCCGAGAAGAGCCGCAAGCTGGGCAAGACTTTGCAGATCTGGAGCGGCCTGCCCGTGCGGATGTGGGACGAGCGGCAGTCCACCTGTGAAGCCGCCGACATCTTGGACGAGGTGGGGACTTTTGGTGCCCACCGCAAGGCCATTCTGGATTCCGTCAGCGCCACGGTCATTCTGGAGGATTACCTTGCCTGGCGCAAGGAGCACCCCGGCGAAATGTGAGCCGGAACAGCACAAAACCGGCTTTCCTGCTGCCACGGGAAAGCCGGTTTTGTCATTTTCAGTTGTTACTGCGCCTGATATGTCTCAATGCTGACGCTGTTGATGGTGATTGTTTCCGTGGGCTTCTGGTTCTCATCCACCGCTGCCTGAGCGATGGTGTCCACCACGTCCATTCCCTCGTACACCTGCCCCAGCACGGTGTCGGTGTAGTCGAGGTAGGGCGCGCCGCCGGCGGTCTGGTAGGCCGAAACGACCTCAGCGCGGTAGCCTGCACTGTTCATCTGGTCGGTGAGCTCCTGCGTAACGGAATCCCCGCCGGGCAGAGTGGACATGATATAAAAGACGCTGGCGCACTGGCCGGAGGAGTCCGCCGCCATGCACAGGGCACCGGAATAATGGTGGAGCTTGTCGGTGGCCTCAGCCGGGTAGCGGCTGCCGTTCCAGATGGTGGTGCCCTTGCCGTCAGTTCCCTGCCCGGCCTCCACCACAAAATCCTGCTCCACACGGGTCACGGTCAGGCCGTTGTAGTAGCCCGCCTGCACCAGACCCACAAAGTTATCGTAGGCCTGTGGGGCCTGCTCCGGAAAGAGCACGGCCTTGAACACGCCCGCCGTGGTATCGAACACCGCCACGGGTTCCCCCGCCGCCGGGTGGGTGAACTGCAGCTCGGCCGATTCCACCGCCGGGCGGGTGATGGTCTTTGTTCCGGCTCCGCTGCTGCTGCCGATGTTTTTCACAAGGCTGCAGCCGGACAGTGCAAAACTCACGGCCAGCAGCAGCGCCGCCAGCCGGACACGGGTCTTATTCATAAACAGATCCCTCCGTTCATATTCTGATAGCAGTTCCCCCGCACGCGGGAGATACGCAGAATTCAGTATAGCATATTTCTGCCCGGGAAGCGAGAGGGAAATGCGTGAAAATTTGTCGTGCATTTTCTGTGCGAAAAACATCTTGACGAGCAGGCAAAAAAACGCTACACTATAAGCACAGCAAGGGACGGCGGGAACGCAGCAGATCCCGGGCTGTGTGCGTAATTTTATTTGAGTACCATCCCTTTGATTGGGTTTGGATAGACAGGAGAACGTATCTTATGGCAGAAGAGATCAAGAACCCGAACACCGAAGAGGAATATCAGCCCGATCTGATGACTCTTGAGGATGAGGACGGCAATGAGGTCACGTTTGAAGTGATCGATGCACTGGACCATAAGGGCGTGCATTACCTTGCAGTTGTCGAATACGCAGAGGATGAAGATGATGTCAACGAGGACGCACAGCTGGTCATCCTGAGCGTGGGCGAGGACAGCGAGGGCGAATATCTGGACGTTGTGGAGGATGACGAGACTCTGATGGAAGTCAGCAAACTGTTTGAGCAGCGCCTGAGCGACCAGTTCGAGATCGAGTAATTCCCCAGCACAGACAGATTCCCAGGCAAGACTTCCTGCCCGGCGCGATTTGTTGCGGTTTATATGATCCTACTAATCATTCAACGGGAGCCCGGAGTTCTCCGGCGGATTGCAGACCTCCCCGCCATGGGTCGACCATGGAGGGCATTGCATCCACCGCTGGCCTGCCACAAGGCCAGTGTGTGGATTTTTTTATAGGACGACCTCTCAGGCGCTGATGCCCCCCGCACCCCAGCAGGGAAGGCGGCATTGTGCAGCGATGCCGGAGAGGTTCTTGCGGAAAGGATGTGCATTGCGGTATGAAAAGCGAACATCTGGTGGGGACGAGCATCCCCCGTTTCACCTACGACACCCCCACGGTGCCGGGCAATGATTTTTACGCCCTGTGCGAGGGGGAGCATCCGCTGTGCATGATCTTCCTGCCCGGGTTCGACCACCCTGTCAGCCGCGAATATATCACCCGCTACCTGAAAACGCTGCCCCAGCTCAAGGGGGCACGGCTTGTCTGTGTGGTGCGTTCCTCGGCGCAGGCGGTGGCAAAGGCCACTCACGGCTCAGATTTCCCCTTTCCTGTCATCTGCGACGGCCCTGGCGTACTGTACGGCTACCTGGGCGTAGAGCAGACCCGCGGCCTGCTGAGCTGGAGCTTTGCGGCCCAGAAGATCTACAAAGCCGCCAGAGATGCCGGTTACCACTACGACACCAAAGCCCCTCAGCTGCTGCCGCTGACGCTGGTGGTGGGCCATCTGGGCAAGATCCTGTTCACCCACTCGGGCCGCAGCCAGACCGACCTGCCCGAGGACTGCGCCGCCATCAGCGAGATCGTGCGGGCTGTGGAAAAGGCAACCGCCCCCACCGACGGTCCCGCAGACCCCCACTGCTCGGACGAGACCCTTACCCTGCCCGATCTGGTGGGGTGGGATAACTGAATGATCCACAAAAACGGCTGCTGCACATTTTCCGTGCAGCAGCCGTTTTTCATTCTTCCGTTTCCTCTGCAAACAGCCCCGGGATGCCGCAGACAGCGGCCACGCCCACCACCGTAAACACGATGCGCGACCAGATGGAGCTGCTGCCGCCCAGCAGCCAGCCCACAAAGTCAAACTGGAACAGGCCCACAAGCCCCCAGTTGATGCCGCCAATGATCATCAGGATCAGGCACACTTTATAAAAGGTCTGCACAAAAAGACCTCCTTTCCTTTGGGCAGTTTTCCCCATTGGAAAGGAGGTTATGCATATTACAGCATCCACTTCGGGCTGATGACCCGCGCGCCGCCCCGATCGGGCCGGACCACATACACCTGCGGCCACTGCGCCCTGACAGCCTCGGCGGCGCTTCGGGCAGCTTCTTCGCTCTCAAAGATGCCAAACACAGCCGCGCCGCTGCCGGTCATCAGGGCAGTGACAGCGCCGTTCTCTTTCAGCGCGGTCTTGATGGCCTCGTTGTCTCTGGCACCGCTGCATTCCTCCAGCGCGTTGCCTGCGGCGGCACACACACCTGCCAGATCCTCGGCGCGGATCGCCTTTTCCTGGGCTTCGCAGTCGGGGTGGGTGCTGCTGCCCACTTTGTCATAAGCGGCAAAGGCTTCCGGGGTGGAAACACCGTAATCGGGCATGACCACCGTGAACCAGCAGTCCGGGCAGGGCGGCAGGGCTTTCATCACATCGCCCACGCCCTGCACCCGGCAGGTGCCGCCCATCAGGGCAAAGGGCACATCCGCGCCGATCTTTGCCCCCAGCGCGCAGAGCTCACTCATGGAGAGCTTTGCGCCGTAAAGGGCGTTCAGGCCCATCAGCACACCGGCGGCATCGGCGCTGCCGCCCGCCATACCGGCACGCACCGGCACATTCTTGTAAATGGTGATCTCTACACCTGCCAGCAGGCCGGTATAGTGGAAGAAGGCCAGTGCCGCCTTGATGGCCGTGTTGGAATCGTTGGCAGCCACCGGGCTGCCCGGCAGGGTCAGGCTCAGGTTCTGGCTGCGGCGCAGCACCACCCGCTCATACAGGGTGATGGCCTGCATCGTCATATCCAGGTTATGGTAGCCGTTGGGCAGCAGGCCCACCACATCCAGCGCCAGATTCAGCTTGGCCGGGGCCAGAACGGTCACGCAGTTCAGTTTTGCCATCGTTCTTCCTCCTCACTGCTCTCCGCTGTTGATGCCGTTTTCTTTCAGGAACTCCCGGATGCGCTTCATGGCCTCGGTCAGGTGCTCCACGCTGTAAGCATAGGAAACGCGGCAGTAGCCCTCGCCGGATGCGCCAAAGGCATCGCCGGGCACCAGCGCAACATGCTTCTGCTCCAGCAGCTTTGTGCAGAACTCCTGGCTGGTCATACCGGTGCTCTTGATGCAGGGGAAGGCGTAGAACGCACCCCGCGGCTCAAAGCAGGTCAGGCCCATAGAGTTAAAGCCGTGCACCACCAGGCGGCGGCGCATGTTGTACTCATCCCGCATCTTGTCGATCTCACCGTCACACTCCCGCAGGGCGGTGATGGCCGCATACTGACTGGTGGTGGGGGCACTCATAATGGCGCTCTGGTGGATCTTGGTCATAATTTTGATGATGGGAGCCGGGCCGCAGGCATAGCCCAAGCGCCAGCCGGTCATGGCATAGCTCTTGGAAAAACCATTCACCACAATGGTCCGCTCGGCCATGCCGGGCAGGGTGGCAATGGAGACATGGGGCCGCAGGCCGTAGTTCAGCTCGGCGTAGATCTCATCCGAAAGCACCATGACGTTGGTATCCCGCAGGACCTCCGCAATGGCTTCCAGATCCTCCCGCTCCATCACCGCACCGGTGGGGTTGTTGGGGAACGGCATGATAAGGAGCTTGGTCTTGGGGGTGATGGCAGCTTTCAGGGCCTCGGGCCTGAGGCGGAACTCATCCTCCTGGCGGCAGGGCACATGCACCGGCACACCGCCGGACAGGGTGGTGATGGGCTCATAGCAGACAAAGCAGGGCTCCGGGATGATCACCTCATCCCCGGGCTGCACAATGGTGCGGATGCACATATCAATGGCTTCGCTGCCGCCCACGGTCACCAGCACCTCCCGCAGGGGGTCGTAGTGCAGGTGCATCCGGCGCTCCAGATATCTGCAGATCTCCGCCCGCAGCTCTTTCAGGCCTGCGTTGGCGGTGTAGCGGGTGCGGCCATGCTCCAGGCTCTCGATGCCTGCTTCCCGCACAGCCCACGGTGTTTTGAAATCCGGCTCGCCCACGCCCAGACTGATGCACTCGGGCATATCAGCGGCCAGATCAAAGAATTTGCGGATGCCGGAGGGGCGCATCTCCCGTGCGGCAGGCGCGATCAGTTTATCGTAATCCATCACAGAACCGTGCACTCTCTTTCATCGATCTCTTCGTCCTGATACAGGCGGCCCTCTTTTTTATAGGTGCGCAGGACAAAATGGGTAGCAGTGGACAGCACATCGTCCAGCGGGCTCAGGCGCTTTGCCACGAACAGGGCGATCTCCTGGAAGGTCTGGCCCTTGATGACCAGCTGCAGGTCATAGCCGCCGCTCATCAGCAGCACGCTCTCCACCTCGTCAAAGGCAGCAATGGTGGCTGCGATCTCATCAAAGCCGCGGCTCTTCTTGGGGCTGACATTCAGCTCGATGACTGCTTCCACCCGGTTCACCCCGGCCTTTTCCCAGTCCACAAGGGTCTTGTAGCCCTTGATGATGCCCTGCGCCCGGGCCAGGTCGATCATAGCCGCCACCTCGGCGGGGGATTTATTCAGCATGGTGGCAATGTCCTCAATGGGCAGCCGCGCATTGTCTTCCAGAATCTTCAAAAGCTGTTCCATGGTCATTTCTCCTTTGTTTTGCGCGGGTGGGCGTCCCCACCCCGCTGTTATTTTTCAGTATAGCACAAGAATCGCCGCTTTGCATCTTGTTTTTTACATCAAAGCAGTATAGAATGTCTTTTCCGCCTGAAAACTGCTCTTTTTTCCAAAAAGAGTGTTCAAAAATCGGCAAATCTGCTATACTGGAATTGAACTCTTCCGTCAAACCCCTCCGTCAAAGCCTGACGGCTTTGCCACCTCCCCTAATAGGGGCGGCCTTGGCAGAATGATACAGTTTGTGCGGAACGGGGAACTTGCAAAACTCCACGCAACGCCAGAGGCCCCACTACCAGGGGGGCTGGCGCGAAGCGCCTGAGGGGTTTTTACCAGAAACAATGGGGGTAAGGAATATGAAAGCGTTTATCACTGTCATCGGACACGATACCGTGGGCGTTGTTGCCAAAGTGGCCGCCCTTTGCTGTGAGCTGAACATCAACATTGAGGATGTGACCCAGAGTGTTCTGCAGGGCATGTTTGCCATGATCATGCTGGTGGACATCTCCAAGTGCAGCGTCAGCCATGAGGAGCTGCACACCCGCACCGATGCTCTGGCCAAGGAGATGGGGATGCAGATCAATCTGACCCGTCAGGAAGTTTTTGACGCGATGCATACCATCTAACAGACAAAACCTCTCAGACGCTTTGCGCCAGCTCCCTTAATAGAGGCGGCATTGCGAAGCAAGGACGGAGAGGTTCAGAAAGGATACTCTTATGAGCATGATGAATACCGGCGACATCCTCGAGACCATCGAGATGTTCACGCAGGACAATCTGGACGTGCGCACGGTCACCATGGGCATCAGCCTGCTGGACTGCATTGATCCGGACCCGAAGAAGGCCTGCGAAAAGATTTACAACAAGATCACCACCAAGGCAGCCGATCTGGTGCCCGCCGTGGAGCATATCAGCGCCGAGTACGGCATTCCCATCATCAACAAGCGGATCAGCGTCACCCCCATTGCCATGCTGCTGGGTGCCTGCCCCGATGCAGACCCCGTGGACTTTGCCAAGGCACTGGATGCCGCAGGCAAAAAGGTGGGCGTGAACTTTGTGGGCGGCTACACCGCCCTTGTGCACAAGGGCTTCTCGGCCGGTGACCGCCGCCTGATCGAGTCCATCCCCCGCGCACTGGCCGAGACCGATATCGTGTGCAGCTCAGTGAATATCGGTGCCACCAAGGCGGGCCTGAACATGGATGCCATCAAGCTGATGGGCGAAGCTGTGAAGAAGGCCAGCGAGCTGACCGCCGACCGCCAGTGCATCGGCGCGGCAAAGCTGGTGGTGTTCTGCAACGCACCCGAGGACAATCCCTTCATGGCCGGTGCATTCCACGGCCCCGGCGAGCCCGACTGTGAGATCCACGTCGGCGTTTCCGGCCCCGGCGCTGTGCGCGCCGCACTGGCAAAGCTGCCTAAGGATGCTCCCATCGATGAGGTGGCGGAGCTGGTCAAGCGCACCGCCTTCAAGATCACCCGCGTGGGCCAGCTGGTGGCCAATCTGGCCTCCAAGGCTCTGGGCGTGCCCGCGGGCATCATCGACCTTTCGCTGGCCCCCACCCCTGCTGTGGGCGACAGCGTGGCCAACATTCTGGAAGAGATGGGCCTTGAGACCTGCGGCTGCTGCGGCACCACGGCCTGCCTGGCCCTGCTGAACGATGCTGTGAAGAAGGGCGGCGTGATGGCCTCCAACCATGTGGGCGGCCTCTCCGGTGCCTTTATCCCCGTCAGCGAGGACGACGGCATGATCCACGCCGCCGAGTGCGGCTGCCTGACCATCGAAAAGCTGGAAGCCATGACAGCTGTCTGCTCGGTGGGCATCGATATGGTCATCATCCCCGGCGACACTACCCCCGCTGTCATCAGCGCCCTGATCGCCGACGAAGCCGCCATTGGCATGGTGAACAGCAAGACCACCGCTGTCCGCGTCATTCCCGCCATCGGCCGCAAGGCAGGCGAGATCCTGGATTTCGGCGGTCTGCTGGGCTATGGCCCCATCATGCCGGTGAATCAGCGTGACCCCTCGGTGTTCATCAACCGCGGCGGCCGCCTGCCGGCTCCCATGCAGTCCCTGAAGAACTAAAAGGAACAACCCTCTCAGTCAATGCTTCGCATTGCCAGCTCCCCTGAAGGGGGAGCCCTTGGCATTACAGTCAGGCTTCACTGCAAAAATCAAGTATCAGAATAAAACGTGTCAAGCAGGCCCATTCTCTGGTTATCATTTCCAGAAAAGGGGCCTGTTTTTATGCTTCCATTCTTTGCCCGCACGCTCACCCGCCGTGAGATGGCGCTGGGGTGCGCCGTGCTTTCCCTTGCGCTGCTTCTGAGCGCCCTGCCTGCTGCCCTGCGCTGGGGGCAGGCACAGCTGGACACCGGGGCCCTCCTCTGTGCCGACACCCTGCGCTTCCACATCCGGGCCGACAGCGATTCCCCTGCCGACCAGACCGCCAAGCTCGCCGTGCGGGATGCCGTTCTGGCCTACGCCGATGTCCACTGCACCGCACAGGACAAGCCTGCCGCCCTGCGCTGGGCGGCAGAGAACCTGCCCGCACTGGAGCTGACGGCCCGGGCCGTGCTGGCAAGGCGGGGGATCTTTTCCACCGTTACGGTACAGCTGGTGGAAATGTACTTTGATACCACTCGCTATTCCACCGGCATCCTGCCCGCCGGGCGGTATCAGGCTCTGCGCATCGACCTGGGCGGCAACGCCCGCCACGGCAAGAATTGGTGGTGCGTGCTCTACCCGGGCCTGTGCCGCTCTGCCTGCGGCACCTACGCCCTGCCGGAGGAAAACGACCTGGTGTGTGGGTCGTATGTGGTGCGGTTCAAATGCGTGGAGTGGTGGCAGCGGGTGACGGCAAGCCGGGAGGATAAGGTGCTGGTCGAAACAGCCTCGCCCTCTCAGGCGCGAAGCAAAGACGGAGAGGGCAAAAACGCTATGGCACACCTCCCCACAGCGCTGCATACGCTGTCGTGGAAGGAGTGTGACCACAATGGCGATCCCCGCTTATTATTCGTTGATCCAAAAGGGCTCCTACGGCCCGGACGAGGCGCTGGTGCAGACCTGGCTGAACGGCGTACGTGACCAGTGCAGCTATTACCCCGCACTGACCATAGACGGTCGCTTTGGCACCAGGAGCGAAAACGCCGTGAAAGAATTCCAGCTCCGGAACAATATGAACATGGACGGCAAAGTCGGGGCAAACACCTGGAATGTCCTCTACGCAAAGTACACCGCAAAACACGGGCTGGCGGTGCCCTATCCCGGCATCGTGATGCGCACCGGCATGTCCGGCGGCACCATCCGGCTCATCCAGCAGAAGCTCAACACACTGGGGGAGAAGATCGGCACGGACGGAAAGTTCGGCTCCCGGACTGCCGCCGCTGTTCAGCGGTTCCAGCGCCACAACGGCCTGAAGGCTGACGGTGCTGTGGGTAAGGCCACCTGGGAGAAGCTGTTCCCCGCTAGTTAAAAATTTCAATCGGCTCCGGGCAAAAATGCGGTTAAGAGATCTTCACGCCGACAGGCGGGAATCTCCAGCATTTTTGTTCGGAGCCCTCTGCTTTGGGGTTACTAGGGGCGAGCAGCCCCTAGTTCGTGCCTCCCGCGCTTCGAAAGTAGCGGGTGCTTTTCTGGTTCTCTTTTGGCACGCAAAAGAGAACATTCCGTGGTATAATAGAGCCATCCTTTTAGAAAGGGGGCTTCCCCATGCGTTTTCTCCACCTCTCTGACCTGCACCTGGGCAAACGGGTCTGCGAGTTCTCCATGCTGGATGACCAGCGCTATATTTTAGAGCAGATCTTATCCCTGCTCGATTCCCACCCCGTGGATGCCGTGCTGCTGGCCGGTGACCTGTACGACAAACCCGTGCCGCCTGCCGAGGCGGTCCGCCTGCTGGACTGGTTCCTCACCGAGCTTTCCCACCGGGAGCTGCCGGTGTTCGCCATCTCGGGCAACCACGATTCCGCCGACCGGGTGGCCTTTGGCTCTGCCCTGCTGGCCGAAAGCAGGGTCTACGTCTCGCCGGTGTTTTCCGGGCCGCCGGAGCCCATCACCCTCACCGACGCACACGGCCCGATCGATCTGTACTTACTGCCCTTTTTGAAGCCCGCTATGGTGCGGCACGTCTGGCCGGACGCGCCCATTGAGAGCTACAACGATGCCCTTGCCTGCGTGCTGGATCACTGTTCGCCTGACCCGGCCCGCCGCAGTGTGCTGGTGGCACACCAGTTCGTGGCAGGAGCTGCCTCCTGCGAGAGCGAGGAGCCCAGCGTGGGCGGCATCGACTGGGTGGATGCCGCCCTGTTCCACAAGTTCGACTATGTGGCACTGGGGCATCTGCACAGCCCCCAGAAGGTGGGCCGGGACACCCTGCGCTACTGCGGAACGCCGCTGAAATATTCCTTCTCGGAGGCCAGCCAGCACAAGAGCGTGACCTTTGTGGAGCTGGGCGAAAAGGGCAGCGTGACCATTGCCGCCGAACCGCTGGTGCCCCGGCACGATCTGCGGGAGCTGCGCGGCAGCTACATGGAGCTGACCGACCGCCGCAATTACGAGGGCACCGCCGTGGACGACTACCTGCACATCACCCTGACCGATGAGCAGGACATCCCCGAGGCACTGGCCCGCCTGCGGGTCATCTACCCCAACCTGATGCGGCTGGATTACGACAACCGCCGCACCCAGACCCGGCAGGAACTGGATGCCCCCGCAAAGGCCGAACAGAAAACACCGCTGGAGCACTTTGCAGATTTTTACCAGCTGCAGAACAACCAGCCCCTGACCCATGAGCAGGCGGCATTCTGCCAGCAGCTCATTGAAAGCATCTGGAAGGAGGAGGACGCATGAGACCGCTCAAGCTGACCCTCTCGGCCTTTGGCCCTTATGCAGGTACCACCACCCTGCCGCTGGAGCAATTGGGCAGAGGCGGGCTCTACCTTGTCACCGGTGACACCGGCGCGGGCAAGACCACCCTGTTCGATGCCATCACCTACGCCCTGTATGATCATTCCAGCGGCGGCGTGCGGGATGGGGCCATGCTCCGCAGCAAATACGCGGACCCCGGCACCCCCACCTTTGTGGAGCTGGAATTTGAGGTGCGGAGGCAGCGGTACACCGTCCGGCGCAACCCGGAGTATCTGCGCCCCAAGGCCCGGGGCGAGGGATTCACCACCGAAAAGGCGGATGCCGCCCTGACCTATGCCGATGGCCGCCCGCCTGTGACCAAGGCCAAGGAAGTAACTGCCGCTGTCATTGATATCATCGGGCTGGACTACAACCAATTTTCCCAGATCGCCATGATCGCGCAGGGGCAGTTCACCCGGCTGCTCAACGCCACCACTGAGGAGCGGAGCAAGATCTTCCGGAAGCTGTTCCGCACCCAACGCTACCAGAAACTACAGGAGGCGCTGGCCGAGGAAAACTCTGCCCTCACAGCCCGACGCGCCGCCCTGAATGCAAAGCTGGACGCAGTGCTTGCGGGCATCTCGTATGATGCCGCAGACCCGGAGGCAGAAGCACTGGGGGCACTCTCGGCGCAGATGCCGCCGGACGCAGTGACCACCCTGCTGGAGGGGCTGACCGCCCGGCAGGAAGCCGCCGCCGCACAGGCCGCAGACGCGCTGGCTGCGCTGGACAGGCAATTGAGCACGTTACAGACCACGCTGGGCGCGGCAGAGCAGGCAGAGCGCCAGCGGCGGGAGGTTGCCGGAGAGCTGGCCAAGGCCCGTAGCACCGCCCAGCTGGAATCCGCCAAGGCCAGCACCCGGCGCAAAACGCTGGAAGCACTGGATGCGGCACTCACGGCCTCTGAAGCAGAGCTTGCCGCTCTGGCCGATGCCGACACCCGCCGGGTAGAGTTGGAGGCAGAAGCGGCCCGCCTTGCCCAGCGGGAAACCGCGCTGAACGAGCTGGCCCGGAGCCTGACAGAGTGCCAGCACCGGAACACCGCCGCACGCACCGCACAGGAGGCCTACCGGCAGGCGGCGGGCAGACAGACCGAGGCCCATTCTGCCCGTGACACACTGGAGCGTGCTTTTCTGGATGCGCAGGCGGGCCTGCTGGCTCAGACGCTGGAAGAGGGAGCCGCCTGCCCTGTCTGCGGCAGCACCCACCACCCGGCCAAAGCCCACCTGCCCCGCACCGCTCCCACCGAAGTGCAGGTGAACCAAGCCAAGCAGGCCGCCGCCCAGGCCGACAGCGCCGCACAGGAGGCCAGTGCCGCCGCGCGGGAAGCGCTGACGCGGGAACAGGAGGGCCGTGCCCAGCTGCGGAAGGATGCCGAAGCGCTCCTGCCCGAACGGTTCACTTCGCCCGAGGGGCCGGTGCCCCTGACCGTGAGCCTGCTCAAGACTGCGCTGGCCGAGGAAAATGATGCTCTGCACACCGCACAGGCCGACCTGAAGCAGCGCCAGACCAAAAACCATACCGACTGCCGCCGCAAAAAAGAGCTGGAAGCCCAGCGCAAAGCGCAGGCAGAGCAGCGCACCGCTCTGGAAGCGCAGGTGACGGCAGCCCAGCAGGCTTCTGCCGCCGCCCGGGCTGCGGTGCAGACACTGGAAGCCCGGCAGGCTGCGGAGCAGATCGCGCAGCCCCAGAAGATCGCGGCGCTCAAGGCAGAGCAGAACGAGCTGCTGACCCGGCGCAAAGCCCTTGCCGCACAGGAGAAAGACCTGAACGCCCGGCTGCTGCCCAACCGGAGGGCGCTGGCCGATCACCGGAAGCTTGCCGACCAGCGGGACGCGCTGGATGCCCGCTGGCAGTGGGTGAACGCACTGGCCTCCACGGCAGGCGGCACCTTGAGCAGCAAGCAGAAGATCCGGCTGGAGGCCTACATCCAGATGAACTACCTCGACCGCATCCTTGTCCACGCCAACACCCGCCTGATGCAGATGACGGCGGGCCAGTACGAGCTGGAGCGCATCGGTGCCGAGAACCAGCGCAGCCAGTCGGGCCTTGACCTGGGAGTCATCGACCACTACAACGGCACCCGCCGCAGCGTCAAGACCCTGTCCGGCGGCGAGAGCTTCAAGGCCTCGCTGGCGCTGGCCCTGGGCCTTTCTGATGAAGTCCAGAGCACCGCCGGCGGCATCCGGCTGGACACCCTCTTCCTCGATGAGGGCTTCGGCTCGCTGGATGAGGAATCGCTGGAACAGGCCATCCGGGTGCTTTCCGGCCTGACCGAAGGCGACCGACTGGTGGGCATCATCTCCCATGTCGCCGCCCTGAAGGACCGCATCGACCGGCAGGTGGTCGTGCATAAGGAGCGGAGCGGGGGCAGCTGGGTGGAGATTGTGACGTAACCCCACCGACAAAGCCTATCGACTTTGCCACCTCCCCTGGTAGGGGAGGCCTTGGCAGAGCGGTTCCGCCTGCGCACAAAGGGGAACTCACCAAACTCCATGCAACGCCAGAGGCCCCACTACTAGGGGGGCTGGCAATGCGAAGCATTGACTGAGGGGTTTCATCCCTTTCCCGCATAAACGACCACACCTCCGCACACATTAAGTGCGGAGGTGTTTCTTATGTCCCACAAGCAAAAGCATGTCGGCCCCACATCCAGCCGGGTGAGCCCGCCGCTGGGGGCACTGCCCAGCCAGCCGGACAGCCCGGAGGTGCAGCTGCCGCCGCCGGAACCGGATCTGCCGCCGATCCAGGCGGTCCCCATGACGGACGGCACACCGGCAGCCTGCATGCAGAAAAACGCCGAGGAATTTCTGGCAGGGAATACACCCGGGGTAATGGCGCAGTATGCCCCCGGGCTGTTCAGCACTGAGCAGAAGCGAAACAGCCGCCAGCCCGCACCGGATGACCCGGAGGCGGTAAAAGAACTGGTTCGCCTGCGGGAAGAGGAGCCTTATGGTTAACTCCTTCCGTCACGCCCTGCACGCCAGTTTCCCCGGCGGGGGAGCCCTTGGCAGAACGTACCATTTTACGAATATCGCTTACGGCTCCTGCAAGTAAATTTAAAATTTTCAAATTATTTTCCAATTACCTGTTGAAATCTTCGCCGCGTTCTTATATTATGATAACAAACAAAGCAAAGGCAGGTAAGGAAACATGGCAGAAATCAAATACGAAGTGGTCCAGCGCATTGCAGTGCTGTCTCAGCGTCCCCGCGGCTGGGAGCGCCAGCTCAACCTCATCAGCTGGAATGACGGCGAACCCAAGTACGACATCCGCGATTGGTCCCCGGACGGCACCCGCATGGGCAAGGGCATTTCCCTGAGCGGCGAAGAGCTGGCCATCCTCAAGGGCATTCTGGAAGATCTGGAGCTGTAAGATGGACTACCGTGAGGAGTTTTTGCAGATCTGGCATCAGCATGTCTCCCGCCCGGGCAGCGAAAAGCTGCTGGACTGGCTGGACAACAAGACCGATTTCTTCTCGGCTCCGGCCTCCACCCGGTTCCACGGGGCCTGTGACGGCGGCCTGTGCATGCACAGCCTGAACGTCTACCATGCCCTCCACGACGGCTTTTTCACCGAGGGCGAGAGTGAGGAGAGCTATGCCATCTGTGCTCTGCTGCACGATCTGTGCAAGGCCAACTACTACAAAAAGGGCACCCGCAATGTAAAGAACGATGCCACCGGCCAGTGGGAAAAGGTGCCCAGCTACAGCGTGGAGGATCTGTTCCCCTATGGCCACGGTGAAAAGAGCGTGTTCCTGATCGAGCGGTTTATGAAGCTGAAAGTCGAGGAAGCGGTAGCCATCCGCTGGCACATGGGCGGCTTTGACGATGCGGCCAAGGGCGGCTGCTTCGCCATCTCGGAGGCTTACGACAAATACCCGCTTGCCGTCAAGCTCCACATTGCCGACCTGAAGGCCACCTACCTCATGGAGCACCGCACCAGCGCCGTGCGGTAACATCCCTAAGATGCAAAAAAGACGATGCACAGCGTTTGTGCATCGTCTTTTTGTTATACAGTCATTAAGCTTTCCAGCTGATGTACCAGATCCACCGCCTGATGGTCGAGCGCCGTGGTGGGCTTCCAGTCCGGCTGCGCAAAGGGGCGGCGTTCTTCCTCCGGTTCCGGCGGTGCGGCCTGCGGGGCAGGCTCCTGCTCCGGTACAGCATCCGGCTGGGGCTGCTCTGCCTTGGGGGCATCCGCCGCCGGGTGGAACACGATCACCGGCAGGCCGGGCTGTTCCAGCACCCTGGGCTGCGGGGGTACGGGCGGCAGCAGGCTGTTTGCCCGCGCCTGCTCACACAGAGCTTCCAGCTCGGCGTTCTCCTGCCGCAGTGCCACCATCTCCCGCTCACAGGCGTAAAGCCGGGTCTGGTAACGGCGGATCTCCGCATTGGCAGCGGCAAGACGGCGGTTCAACAGCTCCGCCTGAGCGGGCTGGCTCGGGAGCCGTCTCCCGGTTTCCGGTTCGACCTGCGCCATCTTTTCCTCCACTTCCTGCACCCTGCGCAGAGCGCGGCGGTATTCACGGGCAGCGGCGGCACAATAACGCTCCACACAGCGCAGCACACTGGTCCTGCGGCAGCTCAGCCATTCGGTGCGCAGCCAGATGTCGTTTGGTACCATCTCTGCTCCTCCCGCTCACGCGCGCAAGAGACCACGCCCCCTCCCGGGCGGTTCACACTGTAACTTACAAACTTACTTGCGCTTATTCAGGATCGCCAGCAGCTCATCGTAGTAACGGTTGTCGCTGCTCTCTTCCTCCACCGGCTTTGCAGCGCTGTTTGCGGCGGCAGCAGGCTGCTGCTTTGCGGCACCCGCGCCGGACACATCAGAGCTGAACACTGCGCTGGGGGTGGAAGCACCGGCACCGGCGGCGTTGTTCAGGCTGCTGCGCAGGCCATCGGCGGCCTTGTTGTCAAAGCCGGTGGCCACAACGGTAACGCGCATCTCATCGGACAGGTTCTCATCGAACGCAGTACCCCAGATGATGTTTGCATCGGGGTGAGCGCTCTGGGTGATGAGGCCGGCAGCGGTCTCGACATCCTCCAGGCCGATATCGGGGCTGGATGTGATGTTGATGATCACGCCGTGTGCACCGGCAATGCTGGTTTCCAGCAGCGGAGAGGAGATCGCAGCCTTGGCAGCATTCTCTGCCTTACCTGCGCCCTTGGCGCTGCCCACGCCCATGTGGGCGTAACCGGCATCCTTCATAATGGAGCGCACGTCGGCGAAGTCCAGGTTGATGAAGGCGGGCACATTGATCAGAGCAGAGATGGACTCCACGCCCTGACGCAGCACATTATCGGCGGCCTGGAAGGCGTTCATCAGGGTGATCTTTTCCTGGCTGATCATCTTCAGGCGCTCATTCGGGATAACGATCAGGCTGTCAACGTGCATGAGCAGGTTTGCAATGCCCTGCTCTGCCAGGCCCATCTTGCGCTTACCCTCAAAGGAGAAGGGCTTGGTGACGATGCCCACGGTCAGGATGCCCAGATCGTGTGCCACCTCAGCCACAACAGGAGCCGCACCCGTGCCGGTGCCGCCGCCCATACCGGCGGTGATAAAGACCATCTGGGAGCCCTTCAGGGCATTTGCGATCTCGTCCTTGCTTTCCTCGGCAGCACGCTGGCCGATCTCGGGATCAGCGCCCGCGCCGCGGCCCTTGGTGAGCTTGGAGCCCAGCTGCACCTTGGTGGCAGCATGGTTCTTGGCCAGCGCCTGCTGGTCGGTGTTCATTGCAATAAATTCTACGCCCTGCAGACCGTCGCTGACCATGCGGTTGACTGCGTTGCCGCCGCCGCCGCCCACACCAATGACCTTGATCGTCGTAACGTTTTCATCCATTTCTTCGTCGAGCATGAGTGCCATAACTTTTGTCCTCCATCGGATATGTTATCGTAAACCTGCGCTTTTCGCACAAGAAGAGTTCGATACTATACTTATATAACTGTATCGTATCATCTTTTTGTCCCGATTGCAAGACAAATTTGTTTTTTTGCAGAGGTTTTTTTGGCCGACCCGTTTCCCGGGGCCGATTCCCGCCGAATTTGCGCCCCCAAACCGGCCAAAATCTCTGTAAATCCGGCATAGCCCCGGTCGATATGCGCCGGGTGGGTGATGACCGTGGTTCCCCGGGCCGCAAGCCCCGCCAGCACCAGTGCCGCCCCGCCCCGCAGGTCGGGGGCCTCCACCACGGTGCCGCACAAATGGCCGCCCGGCGCAATGGTCAGCACCCTGCCCGCCGTTTCGGCCTGTGCACCCAGGCTGCAAAAGCCCTCGGCACAGCCGAACCGGCGCTCAAAGATCACGTCCTCGATGCTGCTCTCGCTGTCGGCACAGAGCATTGCCGCCGCCAGCAGCGGGGCAGCATCGGTGGCAAGGGCCGGATAGGCTCCGGTGAACACCCGGCCTGCCCCATGCAGCCGCCCAAAGCGGGAAATTCGCACCGTATCCCCTGCCGGTTCCACCCGGCACCCCATTTGTCCCAGAATTTCCAGCACCGGCGCATAGAGCGCAGGGGCGCAGCCGGTCAGTTCCACCCGGCCGCCCGCCGCCGCACAGCCGCAGGCCAGCGTGGAAGCAAAAATGCGGTCGGGCAGGGGCGAAAAACAGCACTCGGAAAGGCCCCGCCGCCCTTCGATGCGGATCGTGGAGCTGCCTGCCCCCTCGATGCAGCCGCCGCACCGGTTCAGAAAAGCGGCAAGGTCGGCGATCTCCGGTTCCCGGGCCGCCCCCCGCAGGATGGTCCTGCCTCTGGCACAGGCAGCGGCCAGCAGAAGCGTCTCGGTGGCCCCTACGCTGGGGAAACGCAGGGTGATCTCGGCCCCGTGCAGGCCGGAGGGAGCCGTCAGCACCAGCCGCCCTTCCCCCGCTTCCAGCTCCACCGCCCCCATTTTTGCCAGCCCCGCCAGATGCAGGTCGATGGGCCGGGCCCCGATGCGGCACCCGCCGGGCAGGCTGGTCTCGGCGCGGCCCAACCTTGCCAGCAGCGGCGCGCAGAACAGGATGGAGGCCCGCATTTGTCCCGCTGTTTGCCCCGGCAGGGTGCTGTTGGCAGGCGGGCCGGAGAGTACTGCATCACTGCCCTCCCACCGGGCGGCACAGCCCACGCCCCGCAAAAGCGCCATGCAGTGTTCCACATCCGCAAGGCGGGGCACAGCCTGGAGCCGCACCTCTCCCGTGCAGAGCAGCGATGCCGCAAAAAGCGGCAGAACGCTGTTTTTCGCTGCCGGAATTTTCACGCTTCCGTTCAGCGGTCGGCCCCCTGTCACCACGATCCGTTCCTCCATGTCCGTGCCCCCATTCCGCAAAAGATACCCCACCGTATGCAAAACAGGGCCGGAGTGTGAGGCGGACAAGTTTGTTTGGCAATTTCTAAACCTCTCCGTCACGCTTCGCGTGACAGCTCCCCTAATAGGGAAGCCCTTGGCATTCCGTTACGTTCTCTTTTCGTCAGGTCTCCCCTCTCGAGACCGAGAGCACGATTCCCATTTCGCCCAGCAGCATCATTAAACTCGTTCCTCCGGAGGAGAAAAAGGGCAGGCTGATGCCGGTGTTGGGGATGGTATTGGTGACCACGGCCACATTGAGGACAGCCTGCAGGGCCACCTGCACGGTAAAGCCCACCACCAGCAGCGCCCCAAAACGGTCGGGAGCATGGGCGGCAATGGTAATGCCCCGCCAGAGCAGCAGCACGAACAACAGCACCACGGCGCAGGCCCCCACAAAGCCCAGTTCCTCGCAGACGATGGAGAAGATGAAGTCGTTCTGAGGTTCGGGCACAAACAGATGCTTCTGGCGGCTGTTCCCCAGCCCCAGCCCGGTGGCTCCGCCGGAGCCGATGGCGTACAGGCTCTGGATGGTCTGGTGGCCATCCCCCAGCGGGTCGGCAAAAGGGTCCTGCCAGGAGCGCAGGCGGTCGGCGGCGTAGGGCACAAGGTCCGGCATAACGACCACTGCCGCCCCGATGGCGGCCGCCCCGCCCACGCCTGCCAGCACGAACCACCGCAGACCTGTGCCGCCCACGAACATCAACACTGCCCCGATGCCCAGGATCAGCAAAGTGCCCGAAAGATGGGGTTCCAGCAGCATCAGCGCCGCCACCACCCCCAGCACCAGCACAAAGGGCAGCACCCCCACCGCAAAGCTGCGCATCCTGTCATGGTTCAGCGAGATGATGTGCGAAAACACCAGCACCACCGCAAATTTTGCGATCTCGCTTGGCTGCAGGGTACCCACCCCCGGCAGCACCAGCCACCGTTTGCAGCCGTTGTATTCCGGCATAAAAAGCACCACCACAAGCAGCACCAGCGAGACCCCCAGCAGCGGCCAGGCCAATTTGTGGAAGATGTGGTAGTCCACCCGGCTGGCCAGCCACAGCCCCGCAATGCCCATGGCAGCGTAGAGCAGCTGGGGGCGCAGGTAGGCAAAGGCATCGCCCCGCCGGTAAAGGGCCACCGCCCCCGATGCACTACCCAGCATCACCAGCCCGAACCCCACCAGCGTGAGTACCAGCACCAGAAACGGCAGGTCCATGGCCGGCAGCGGCCGCAGCGGTGCCTTGTGCCGCCCGCCCCGCGGCAGTGCCGCAGCTTCTTTCATTTCGTCACCCCCAGTTTCACTATTGTATGTCAAAACCGGGGCTGCTAGTCTATTTTCTTGAGGTTCTGCGTAAAGATAGGCAGATCCTCTGTACAACCTCTCAGTCTCTGGCGAAACCGAAAGGTGGCTTAGTTATGCCCAAATTTCTCCGCACCCTGCCTGAGCGGGGATTCCGCCGCCGGGCACGGGCCGTGGCGGTGCTGTTCTGTGCCGTCTGCCTGGGGCTGGCCGTGCGGCTCTTTTTCCTGCAGGTGCGCACCGACGGCTTTTATGCCGACCGTGCACAGGGCCAGCAGCTGCGGGACACCGTGGTCCCCGCAGACCGGGGGCGCATTTACAGCGCCGACGGCCTTTTGCTGGCCGCCAACAGCAGCTGCTGGACCCTGCGGGCCTCGCCCCGGGAGATGCCGGAAGAGAAAATCACCCTTGCCGCTCACGGCCTTGCGGAGATCTTAGCGCTGGACGAAGCGGCCCTGCTGGAAAAATTCAGCGACCACCGCTCCAATGACTGCCTGCTCCGCTACCGGGTGGACCGCGCCGCAGCCGATTCTGTGCGGAACTTCTGCGAGGAAAACAGCATCACCGGCATCCGCATCAATCAGGACAGCAAGCGCTGGTATCCGCAGGGCGCGTTTCTGGCTTCGGTGCTGGGGTTCACCAATGTGGACAACGCAGGGGTGGCCGGGCTGGAACTGAAATATGATGATCTGCTCACCGGGGAAAACGGCGTGGTGCTCACGGCTGTCAACGCCTGGGGCTACACACTGGAGCAGAGCTACGAGACCGAGTGTTTTCCCACCGAGGGGGACGGCCTGCGGCTCACCATCGACAGCTGTATCCAGCACTACCTTGAAAATGCGCTGTCCTACGCTGTGCAGGAGCACCATGTGGCGGCGCGGGCTGTGGGGATCGTCATGGATGTGAACACCGGGGCCGTGCTGGCCATGTCCACCACGCCCTCCTACGACCCCAACGAGCCCCGTGTCATTGCCGACACCGCCGCCCGGAACGCCGTGGAAGCTCTGACCGGTAATGCGCGCAAGGCCGCTTTGCAGCTGGCCCAGCAGACCCAGTGGCGGAACAAGGCTGTCAGCGACCTGTACGAACCGGGCAGCGTGTTCAAGCTCATCACCTGCGCGGCGGCGCTGGATGCCGGAGCCATCACGAAGCATTCCAGCTTTTACTGCGGGGAATCCATCTCGGTGGCAGGCACCCGCTTCCACTGTGCCAACCACAAGCGCCATGGGGCCCAGAGCGTGACCCAGGCGCTGGAAAATTCCTGCAACCAGAGCTTCATCCAGATTGGAGCCCGACTGGGCAGGGAGGCCTTCTGCGATTATTTTGCCGCCTTCGGCCTGCGGAAGCCCACCGGCATCGACCTGCCTGCCGAGCCGAAAAAGAGCCTGTACTATACCGCCGACCGGATGGGCCCGGTGGAGCTGGCCTCCTGTGCCTTTGGGCAGAGCAGCAAGATCTCCTATCTGGAAATGGCGGCGGCAGTCTGCGCCGTGGTCAACGGGGGAAAGCTGATGCAGCCCTACATCGTCTCGGAGATCCTGGCCCCGGACGGCAGTACCATTGAGCAGCTCTCCCCTGTCTGCAAACGGCAGGTGCTCAAGGCAGAGACCAGCCAGACCATGCGGGAGATGATGGAGGCCGTGGTACTCCACGGCGGTGGACGGAATGCCCAGATCCCGGGCTACCGGGTGGGCGGAAAAAGCGGCACCAGCCAGAAGCTGGACAGCGCCGACGAAAAAGCCCGCATTGCCAGCTTTGTGGCGGTGGCTCCCATCGACGATCCGCAGTTTCTCTGCCTGGTCTGCCTGGACGAACCCCACAGCTGGACGACCGCAGGCGGCAGCCTGTCGGCCCCGGTCTGTGCCGAAGTGCTGGAGCAGACGCTGGTGTACAAGGGCGTGCCCCGCGCCACGGAAGCCCCGGCTGCCTCCACAGCAGAGACCGCCGCCGACCTCCCCGCTGACGGTGACAGTTTTGACGGGGCCTGAAAACGGGCAGCAAAAAAGACCGCCGAAGCGGTCTTGAAGTGCTTGTTTTCAGTTCTGGTGCGGCTGCTCGCGGAACTTGATCTCGCCGGTCTCGCTGTTCATGGATTCCACAATGGCAAGGCTCTCCAGCTGGATGCCCTTGCTGCGGATGAGCTCGCCGCCCTGCTGGAAGCCCTTTTCCACGGCAATGCCAATGCCCTCGACCGTGGCTCCGGCCTCCTTGGCCAGATCCAGCAGGCCCATCAGGGCACAGCCGTTTGCCAGGAAGTCATCGATGATCAGGACATGGTCCTCTGCGGTGAGGAACTTTTTGGAGACAATGACGTTGTAGATCTTCTTGTGGGTGAAGGACTGGATCTTGGTCTCATAGTTGTCGTAATCCAGGTTGATGCTCATGGACTTTTTGGCAAACACCACAGGAACATTGAACTCGCTGGCAACCACGGCGGCAATGCCGATGCCGCTGGCCTCAATGGTCAGCACCTTGTTGACGGGCTTGCCTGCAAACAGGCGCTTCCACTCCTTTGCCATCTCGCGGAACAGGGGGATGTCCATCTGGTGGTTGATGAAGCTGTCCACCTTCAGCACATTGCCCTCGCGCACGATCCCGTCTCTCTGAATGCGTTCTTCCAGCAGTTTCATATCCGTCTCTTCCTCCAAGCTTTGGTACTGCATTTTGATTTTACCTAGTATACCGGATTTGCCCCCCTGTTTTCAAGGTCTTTTGGCATTTTCTCTCTTGTTTTTCAGCAAAATTTGAGTATACTGGAAGCAACGGCTCCGGGTGGATTTCCGGGGCGCTCCGGGCACAGGGAAAGGTGCCCGTTTTCTGCATCCTGCCGCCTGTTCGGGCGGGATGCATTGTGAGGAGAAGGAGTATCACGCGTATGAAGACCGGATTGATCCTGGAAGGCGGTGCCATGCGGGGCATGTTCACTGCCGGTGTTCTGGATGTTCTGATGGAGCAGGGCATCACGGTAGACGGCATGGTAGGTGTTTCGGCGGGAGCAGTGTTCGGCTGCAACTACAAATCCCACCAGATCGGGCGGACCATCCGCTACAACACCACCTATTGCAATGACAAACGCTATGCCAGCTTCCGCAACCTGCTGCGCACCGGCAACCTGTACAGCGAAGATTTCTGCTACCACGAGGTGCCCGAAAAGCTCGACCCGTTTGACGACAAGGCTTTCCGGGAATCCCCCATGGATTACTTTGTGGTCTGCACCGATGTCCGCACCGGCGACCCCATCTATTATAAGTGCCGCACCGGTGATGCGGAGGATGTGCGCTGGATGGAAGCCTCGGCATCCATGCCACTGGCCGCAAAGATCGTCAAGATCGGCCATTACGGCCTGCTGGACGGCGGCGTTGCCGATTCCATCCCCATCCGCTTCTTTGAGTCCATCGGCTACAAGCGGAACCTCATCATCCTGACCCAGCCCAAGGGGTTTGTGAAAAAGAAGAATCCCATGCTGCCCGCCATCCGGGCACGGTATCTGCGCTATCCTGCCTTTGTGGAGGCTGTGGCTGACCGCCACGAGCGCTACAACGAAACCCTGAGCTACATCTCCATGCTGGAGCAGTCTGGTAAGGATTATGTCATCCGCCCGCCCATCCCGCTGGAGATCGGTGCCATGGAGCGTGACCCCGACCAGCTGCGCCGCGTCTACGAGACCGGTCGGGCCGTGGCACAGATCCAGGTGGATAAGATCCGGGCCTTCCTTGAAACTGCAAAGGCCGAAGCCGAGGAATAATCACGGTGCTATACTGGGGCAAATCAAAACAGGAGGCACTGATTTATGAACACTCTGGATGCCATTCTCACCCGGCGCAGCTGCCGGGAATTCACCGACAAGCCCATCAAAAGCGAAACACTGCACCAGCTGCTGGAAGCGGCCATGAGCGGACCCAGCTGCGTCAATGCACGGGACTGGTCTTTCGTGGTGGTGACCGACCCGGAAAAGCTGGCACAGATGGCCGATGCCAATGGCCGCCCTGCCGAGCCGCTGCGGAAAGCTGCCGCCGGTATCCTCGTTTGCGGCGACCTTGACCGTGCGTTCCGCTTTGCAAAGGACTACTGGATCATTGACGGAGCCATTGCCGCCCAGAACATCTGCCTTGCTGCACAGGAGCTGGGGCTTGGCGCAGTCTGGCTGGGCACCTGGCCCCAGATGGACCGGGTGGTGGCCCAGCAAAAGCTCTTCGGTCTGCCGGAGACCATTGTGCCCCACTCCATCATCGCCCTTGGCTATCCGGAAGCAGACCTTACTGCCCCGCGTGAGAGCCGCTATGAGGATGACCGGGTACATTTTAACCAGTGGTAAATTTTCCAGACGAAACTGATATGCTACCCCTAGAGTAGACAGAGAAAAAACAAAACTCTGAATACTCTGGGGGTATTTTCATGTCAAGAAAGGAAAAAAGCTATTCGGTAGAATTGAAATATCAAGCGGTAAGTGATTACTTGAGTGGAAAAGGTTCACTTCGGGAAATATGCAGAAAATATAAAATCCGGTCAACTCGTCAGTTACGAAACTGGATAAAGATGTATAATGGTCATAAGGAACTAAAATGCTACATAGGAGGCAGCCGTATGACCAAAGGGAGAAAGACAACTTATGGGCATACTTTTACAAGCCGAGAACAGCTCATTTCCACGATTGAAAGCTATATTGACTACTACAACAACCGCCGTTACCAGCACCGTCTGTTCATTCAGACACCGATGCAGGCTCATGTCTGTGCTATGAATCGGGCAGCTTGACCGACGAATTGCACAAAAAATTCGCCGTTTCTTTGTCGAAACGACGAATGAAATCTTATATTATTTTTACTGTCTACTTGACGGAGTGCACCTCATTTCTCAGAGAAGCGGAACGGCCTCATTTTGTTTATTTTTTCCGGTACTCCCGCGGAGTCATGCCAAAATGCGCCTTGAATGCCCGGTTAAAATAGGAGAGGTTTTCAAACCCGCACCGGGAAGCAATCGTCAGCACCGTCTCGTCCGTAGCATGCAGCGCTTCGGCGGCGGCATTCAGCCGGTATTCGTTCAGAAAGGCAACAAAGCTCTGCCCTGTCATCTGCCGGAACCAGCGCATGAAGTGGCTGGAACTGAAGGAGCAGACCCCGGCGGCATCGGCGACCCGAAGCCCCTCAGCATAATGGACAGAGATCCATTGCAGAACGGCTTTCAGCCGCTGGGTATCGGCAGTTTCCGCGGGGAGCTGCTGTTTCCCCTGCGCAATGAGCAGGGAGAGAAAGCGCAGCAGTGCTCCTTTGACCAGCAGCTCATAGCCGGGAAGCTTGGCACGGTTGGCTTCCTCCACCTCCCGCAGGCAGGCGGCGGCCTGGAGATAACACAGGTCGTTGGGAGTCAGCCGCGCAGGCAGCAGCAGCCGTCCGCTCTGGAGCGGAAGCAGGTATTTTTCGGCGCAAAGGTCCTCCGCACCGCCCAGAAGCTCCAGCTCAAAGATGATGTTCTCGTATTCCATGCGCTGCCCCTCTGCCTGCCGCAGGGCGTGAAGGGTGCCGGGCGTAAAAATAAAGATATCCCCCTGGTAGGCCGGGCAGGACGCAGTGCCCACCTGCACCAGCCCCGCGCCCCGCTTGACAAAGACCAGCTCCATGCTCTCCTGCCAGTGCAGTGCCACCTGCGGGAAATCTCCCGGAATGGTGCAGGGATACAGATTGAAGGGGAACCGCACGGCCCCGTGCTGCTTGGTTTCCTGCAAAGAAGCCTGATTATGCATCATCTCACCTCCAGATGATAGGATTGTACCATAATTTGCTCCTTTAAGGCAAGATTTCGATTGTTTTATCTGGTATATCTTGCATTATAAATGTCAAACCTGTTTTCCGTAAGGTGTATCTGAAAACAAAGGAGGATTCATTATGAGCTTTACCGAAACATTACAGAGCCTCACCGGAAAGCTGCTGGCGGACTGCACCGATCAGGAGCTGTATCTGGCACTGCTGGAGCTGGTGCGGCAGAAGAGTGCCGACCGCGTGCAGCCCGTTACCGGCCGCAAGCTGTACTATATCAGCGCCGAATTTCTTATCGGCAAGCTGCTGTCCAACAACCTCATCAATCTGGGACTGTACGAAGAAGCCCGGGATGCACTGGCCGCTGCCGGAAAGCGTCTTTCCGATATTGAGGAGGTGGAGCCGGAGCCCTCTCTCGGCAACGGTGGTCTGGGCCGTCTGGCAGCCTGCTTCCTGGATTCGCTGGCAACGCTGAACCTGCCCGGCGACGGCGTGGGCCTGCGGTATCACTTTGGCCTGTTCCACCAGTCCTTTGAGGATGGTGTGCAGAACGAAAAGCCCGACCCCTGGCTCACCGCCCACAGCTGGGCCGAAAAGACCGATGTGACCTACCCGGTGGAGCTGGCAGGCAAGGAATACACTGCCCGGCTGTACAAGCTGGCTGTCACCGGTTACGAGGGCCGCACCAACACCCTGAATCTGTTCGATCTGGATACCATCGACGAGAGCATCGTCCATGACGGCATTGCCTTTGACAAGACCGCCATCGACAAGAACCTGACCCTGTTCCTCTACCCGGACGACTCCGATGAGGCAGGCCGCCGTCTGCGGGTGTATCAGCAGTACCTCATGGTTTCTGCCGGTGCCCAGCTCATTCTGGCAGAGTGCGCCGCCCGGGGCTGCAATTACCACGATCTGGCCGACTACGCCGCCATCCAGATCAACGACACCCACCCCAGCATGGTCATCCCGGAGCTGATCCGGCTGCTGGGGCAGCGGGGCATTGAATTTGAGGAGGCTGTGGAGATCGTTACCAAGACCTGCGCCTACACCAACCACACCATTCTGGCCGAGGCACTGGAAAAGTGGCCCCGCGCCTATCTGGATGCCGTTGTGCCCCAGCTGATGCCCATCATTGAAAAGCTGGACGCACTGGCCCGCACCCGCACCGAGGACGAGAGCCTTGCCATCATCGACAAGGACGACCGGGTGCACATGGCCCACATGGACATCCACTTCACCCATTCCACCAACGGCGTGGCAGCGCTGCACACCGAGATCCTGAAAAATTCCGAGCTGCACGGCTTCTATGAGCTGTACCCGGAAAAGTTCAACAACAAGACCAACGGCATCACCTTCCGCCGCTGGCTGCTGGAATGTGACCCGCGCCTGACCGCCACGCTGGAAAAGCACATCGGCTCCGGCTTCCGCAAGGACGCTGCCGAGTTGGAAAAGCTGCTGGCCTTCGCCGACGACGAAGCCGTGCTGGGCGAGTTGACCGCCGTGAAAAAGACCAACAAGGCAGCGCTGGCAGACTGGCTGCTGCGCACTCAGAAGGTGGCAGTGAACCCCGATGCCGTGTTCGATATCCAGTCCAAGCGGCTGCACGAGTATAAGCGTCAGCAGCTGAACCTGCTGTACCTCATCCATCAGTATTACGAGATCAAGGCAGGGCACCTGCCTGCCGTGCCGCTGGTGAGCATCTTTGGTGCCAAGGCTGCTCCTGCCTACACCATTGCCAAGGACATCATCCATGCCCTGCTGACCCTCTCCAAGGTCATCGCCGCAGACCCGGAGGTGTCCAAGTGGCTGCAGGTGGTATTTGTGGAAAATTACAACGTCACCGCCGCCGAAAAGCTCATCCCTGCCTGTGACCTGTCTGAGCAGATCAGCCTTGCCTCCAAGGAGGCCTCCGGCACCGGCAACATGAAGTTCATGCTGAACGGTGCGCTGACGCTGGGCACTATGGACGGTGCCAATGTGGAGATCAGCCAGCAGGTGGGCGAAGAGAATATCTATATCTTCGGCCAGACCTCCGATCAGGTCATCCACCGCTACGCCGTGGGCGACTACGACCCGGCCCAGTGGGTGGAGGGCGATGCCAACATCCGCCGCGCCATCAGCTTCCTCACCGGCCCGGAGATGCTGGCTGCCGGCCATGCCGAAAACCTGACCCGCCTGCACAATGAGCTGATCCACAAGGACTGGTTCCAGACTCTGCCGGATTTCAATGCCTATGTCGTCCGCAAAGGGCAGGCCCTCAGCGATTACGCCTGCGACCCCATGGGCTGGCGGCGCAAGTGTCTGGTGAACATTGCCAAAGCCGGGATGTTCTCCTCCGACCGCACCATTGCCGAGTATGACCGCGACATCTGGCATCTGGGGAAGTAATCGTTTTTACTTTGCGTCATTCCAGCATCCAGCAGTTTCTTGTAGAAGATGCACTGCTTTCTGGTTGTGTGACCTTCGTTTCTCCCCGCCGCAAAACATTCCATATTTTTGACTCCACACTCACCCTCGCATCCTTCTGCAAACACTTTTCATTCTCCGATCTGATTCATACAATGCTATGGCATCGTAGAATCGGGTCGGATTTTTTGCATGGTTGTTTACAGCACACGGACTAAGAGGGTGGGCACCTAAATATATACCCCCAATACTGGATGTCCAGTATTGGGGGTATATATCACACAACATTTGTGCAACAGCTTCCTTTTTATGGGAAGAGCTATCATTTCGGTACACCGGAGCATCTGCGGACGCTCCGGTGTACTATTTTTACAGGGAAGGCTTCTGCTCCAACAGGTCTGTCATGCTGCGCAGGCTGATGCCAAGAGTGGAAAGGTTATGCAGCATGGCGCTGGTGGCAGGAGGCAGGATGCCTAGAGCCCCCAGAAGGATGAGGGCCGAGTTGAAGCTGAGCACAAAGCGGTAATTGCTGCCCACCCGCTTTTGCAGGGCGTTGGCAATGGCTTTTAAGGTCACCAGCTCTTCCAGACTGTCGGCGCGGATGGTCACATCGGCAATCTCCCGGGCGATGGCGGCACCGGAATGGATGGCGATGCCGATATCTGCCGCCGACAAAGCGGGCGAATCGTTGATGCCGTCGCCGATCATCACAACTGTATGTCCCTCGGCTTTGGCATCGCGGACAAAGGCGGCTTTATCCTCCGGCAGTACCTCTGCAAAGCAGCGGTCTACCCCCACCTGCGCCGCAATGGCGCGGGCAGTGCGGTCACTGTCGCCGGTCATCATGACGGTCTGAGTGATGCCCAGCTTTTGGAGCTGGCGCAGCACCTGTGCCGCCTCCGGACGCAGGGGGTCTGCAATACAGATGACCCCCGCCAGTACCCCGGACGCTGCCAGATACAGGTGGGAATACTGCGGGTCCAGCGCATCGAACTTTGCCTGTTCCCCTGCCGGGATGGTGCAGCCCTCGTCCTCGAAAATAAAGTGAGCGCTGCCGATGACCACCCGCTTGCCCCCTACCCGGCTGGCAATGCCATGGGCCACGATGTACTCCACCTCGGAGTGCATCTCTTCGTGAGAAATTCCCCGCTCCTTGGCAGCACGGACCACGGCGTTTGCCATGGAATGGGGGAAATGCTCTTCCAGACAGGCGGCAAGCTGCAATACCTCCTGCTCCTCGCAGCCGGAGAAAGGCACCACCTGCACCACCTGTGGGGTGGCACGGGTAAGGGTGCCGGTCTTATCGAACACGATGGTGTCCGCCTTTGCCAGCGCTTCCAGATACTTGCCGCCCTTTACGGTGATGTGATATTCCCCGCACTCCCGCATGGCAGAGAGCACCGCCAGCGGCATGGAAAGCTTCAGCGCACAGGAGAAGTCCACCATCAGGATGGAGATGGCCCGGGTGACGTTACGGGTAAAGGCATAGGTAGCCACCGTACCGGCAAGGCACCACGGCACCAGACGGTCGGCCAGCTGCAAAGCCCGGTTTTCGGTGCCGGACTTGAGCTTTTCCGATTCCTCGATCATCGCCACGATCTTATCGTAGCGGTTGGCACCGCCCTCAGCTTTAGCCACAAGGACGCATTCGCCCTCTTCCACCACTGTTCCGGCGTAGACGGTAGCACCGGTGGTCTTGCGCACCGGCATGGACTCGCCGGTCAGGGCAGCTTGGTTCACCATGGCTTCGCCTTCCAGCACCATGCCGTCCAGCGGGATCATATTGCCGGAGCGCACCACTACCTCGTCCCCGGCGTGAACGCGGGTCAACGGCACCAGTACCTCGCCCTGCGGGGTGCGCACCCAGACCTTATCCACGTTCAGCGCCATGCTGCGGGCAAGGTCATCCAAGCTCTTTTTCCGCGTCCACTCCTCCAGCAGACTGCCCACCGTCAGCAGGAACATCACCGACCCTGCGGTGCTGTAATCCCCCCGCAGGAGGGAGGCGGTGATGCTGAGCGCATCCAGCACCTCTACTTCCAGCTTGCGGTGCAGCAGGCAGCGGATGCCCTTCCAGACAAAGGCAATGGATCGCCACACCGTATATGCCGCCGCAATGGGCGCGGGCAGGAACACCTTGCGGAACACCCGGCCCGCCACAAGGTTGACCATCTTCTCCTGATATTCCTGATTGATCTTCCGGCTATCGTGGGAAGTGACCAGCACCTCTAATTCTTCGTTGTCAAAGCGGTAGGCTGCCAGCAGGGCGGCAGCGTCCTTCCGGCTGCCCCGGTAGGTCAGCACCACATCTCCGGTGCGCTCGTAGACGGTGGCTTTCTGGATAATGTCCTGCCCGTTCAGGTAGGCTTCCAGCACATCTGCCCGTTGCAGGGTCATGCGCACGGCGCAGACGTGCACCCGCATCCGTCCCTTACCTTCATGTAAGATCGTACATTTCATTGCTTTTCTTACCCCTCTGCGTAAAAAAGAGCCGCCCAAGGGCGGCTCCGCTGCGTTGTATCACTGTGCAGTCTGCTCTGCGGGCTGTTCAGCCGTATCCTCGATGACCTCCTGTGCAGCCTCGGCGGCGCGGCTCTCGTTGATGGCCTTTGCATCGGCAAGGATGTCACCGGCCTCTTCCTGCACCTTGTTCACAGTCTGCATGGTGCAGTCCTTCATCCGCAGCACCGCAGCGGTGGTCTGGGTGTAGACCTTTTTGGCATCCTTGCTGGACAGCACCTTGAAGCCGGCAGAGCCGAACACTACACCACCCAAAAACAGTGCAAGCTTTTTTGTATCAAACATATTTACCCCTCGTTTCTGTGTTTCCTATCTGAGCGCCCATCCCCTTGAGCGGGGGCAGGCTCTTTATCTCTGTATTGTAGCACGCTTTCGGACTTTTTCAATGGTTTTTAGTGATGTTAGGACGTATTAACATTGTTAGCGGCAGCTTGATATGGAGGATCATTTTGGTCATGCTCCCTTGCAGAGATCAGCAGGCCGCAGCCTATAAAGACAGCAGAAAGATTAACCGCCCCGCAACACACCCGATTCATTTTGTCGCCGATTCACCCGACAAAATCATCGCTGCGCTGCATGGGCGGTATTTTTCTTTTACGGGAAACGCACCTTGAAAATTTCATGAGCCGACCGGACATAATACCGACTTTCCGTCAACGCCGCTGCACAAACAGGGGCAGGAACTTCGTTCGGAGCAAACGGTGACCCCACTACACCAGCAGATGCCGCCACACCACAGGACGATATTACTTGACATTTAGAAAATAATGTCCAGATATTTTTTGGCCTCATTACGAATAATCTGTAAGTCATCCTCGTATCCCATAACTTTGCAAATGTAAAAGGCCTCACGATATCGCTCGGCACTCTCTTCTTTTTTGCCAAGGAAGAAATCACACTCAGCTTCGATTTCCAGACAAGAGTGAAGCACTTGATAATGTCCATATTTAATGCAAGCTTCTTTTCCATTTCTTGCAACTTTTGCGCTTTCTTCATATCTTTCCAACAAGTCCAGAGATCTGGCAAAATTGTAGAGAACCAAAGGAAGCATCCTGTTTGATGTGACCATTTCTTGGAGATGTCGTCTCATATACTGAAGCAACCGATAAAAAATATCGGCTGCTTTTTCATTATCCCCAGCCAAGGAATAAGCATTTCCAATTTGATTGACTAGCTTCATTTCGTCCAACGTGTAAAGATAGTCTTCAATTTTACTCAGTTGAAAATTTGGTATCGTCATTTGAACCGCTTGCATAAGCATCTGGATTCGTTCGTCACTTGAATACCTCTTATCCAACCCACCAAGAAGAACTTTTGAGCGGAGAATAAACTGCTGTGCAATTTGATCATCTGGCTTTACGATTTTCTCAAGCTGGCTGATTTTGTCAAAGCCTTCATTAACGTGTTTCAGCGCATTGCAGGCCACGATTTCCTTTTCCAATGCCTCAATTTCCAGTTCCTCTGGTGTTACAAGTGCATAATACCGATCATCTGGCAAGCCAAGGCGTTGTAGAATAGCATTGATCCTTGTACGGCTGGGGGTCTGCCTTCCATTTTCAAATCTGGAGAGAGTAACAGGCTCGCAAATGCCTGCACAGACTTGCTCCTGCGTCAAATTCAACTCCTGCCGTCGCTGGCGGATATAATCACCAAGCCTATAGTTCTGCATTCTTCAGTACCTCAGATAATCAATATTATAATTATTATAGTACGCCTTATGTCATCACGCAAGCACTTCTCTCGTTGACTTGTCGTCTTATGAAATTATTTATTACACCAGACGATATGGTCAGCCGGTTTTTACTGTGATAAGATGTAGACACCGCAAAACTCACGGCTTAACATAAAAGAAGTAAACCGTTGAGTAGAGCCGAATACAACAGAAAGGAGACTTCAAATGAAACAATATCTTGAAAAACGTGGAATCTACATTACTTGGTCTCAGCTGGCTGTGCGAATCATTTTTGACTTGGTGGGCTTTTTGCTTGCCTTGTTGCCTGCTGGCCTAACTCTGTATCTTACAGATGTCTGGATTACCTCAGGCACTCATATGCCAACCTCGTGGATTTTGGGAATCATTGTTTGTGTTTTTTTAATTCATTTTTACCAGTTTTATTTCGTCAACTATAATTCTCAGATGAATGCAGATCGCATGGCGGGTAATTACCGCCAACATCTGGCGCAAAAGATTTTGAGTAGCAGTATCCCTGCCTATGAAAGCCAGAACAAAGCCCGTATTCAAAATATGGCTAACGATGTCAGTGCGATATATACTGTAAGTAGCTATTTGGTCACAGTACCTGCAAACTTAGTTAAAGTAATTATCATCATTGGACTTCTGCTTTTCTATGCCAGCCCATCTGTTGCACTGACGGCAATCATTTTGATTCCGCTCTACATGGTTCCCAGTTTTCTTAACAAAAGCGAACTGGAAAGACTGGTAGCCAAGGAGAGGGAAGCTGGAGATTTATGGTTTCAGGAATTTGATGTAATTCTCAACGGCAAGGTTAGCATTACTCTAAACAAGGTCGAAAATTATATGCAGAACCGCTATCATGAGGCTCTGAAGTCATATCTTGATGCTCGCAATCGTCAACACTTTCTTCTGCTGATCGTGCAAGAATTCCCTCTTTTTGTCACCACATTGGCACCTCTGCTTATTTTAATCATTGGTGGAAACCAAGTGGTGTTGCAAAACATGACCATCGGTCAGCTGTTATTCTCTATTCAGATTATTGCCTACCTGTTCAATCCTCTGTCAGAAATTTCTCAACTTCATGCCCAGATTATCAGCCAGAAGCCGTCCTTCGATCGTGTGGCAGACTTTCTTGCCATGCCAGATCAGCAAAAGAATACAGATACTGTAGCCCCTCCAAAAATCGAGGCTCATAATATCGACCTGATGCGATCGGAGAGTGAGGCGCTTTTCCATGTGAACGACTTTACTGTCCATGGGAAAGGTTTGGTGCTGATCCATGGAGAGAATGGCTGCGGCAAGTCATCTCTGTTCAATATAATCTCTGGTGTGTTTGCCCCGGACGCAAAGCATCTCCGTTTCAACGAAAACGGAAGATTTAACTGCGACCAATCAAAACCAAGTTATCTTTTCTATCCTAACTTCATTTTTCCAGGTACAGTCCGAGAAAACATTGTTTGTGGACGAAAGATTTCCAATACACAGTATCAAGAACTTGAAACTGTTCTTCAGCTGCCTCCCGCTGACAAGCAGGTGACTATCAAGCCTGAGAATCTTTCTCTGGGCGAAAAGCAAAAGATTTATCTAGCACGTACCCTTTTGGGTAACTCTTCTTGCATCTTGCTGGATGAACCCGGAAGCAACCTTGACGAAAAAGCTGAACATAGCCTGATCAATTATTTGTTAAAGCTCAAGGAAAAAAAGTTAATTCTCGTTATCAGTCACAATGCCTACTATGATGCCGTAGCAGATAAAACTTACGAGATTCGTAAAGGGATGATGCATCAGGTACAATCACATTAAGCTGTCTACGGATCGTCAAAGGAGTGTGCGTTTGAACAAAAAGAAAAAGTCCACAAACATTTCCCCTTACCCCGATGAAGCCATCAAACGTCTGGCACGGGCATTCTACCCGGCCATCCTTGCCTGCTGGAACAGCGAGGAAGGGCAACGGTCACTTGTCGGGGCGAGGCCCCTCCATCTGCTGTTGCAAGACCGTTCGGTCGCTCCAAAGCCCCACTGGGGCTTTCATTGCTGCGCTGCGCAAACACGAGTTTGCCTTGGCAGGCAGAACAGGCTCATCATACCCCCGGCAAAAAAAAAACAGAGCGTTCCCGACGGGGAACGCCCTGTTGTACATATCGTTATCGTCTGTGGTCTTTTGCAGGGTGCGTCCTATTCGGGGGCGTACCCTGTTTTTTTACTATGCTTCATCATTTTCCACGCGCAACATCCGGTATCCGACACCAACATGGGTCTGGATCAGATGCGGCGCATCCGGGCATCGTTCCAATTTTTTGCGCAGGGATGCCATGTAAACTCGCAAGGATGCAATGTCATTTTCCTGCGTACTGCCCCATACTTTCTGCGTGAGGGAGGTATGCGTCAGCACTTTGCCCACATTATGCGCCAGCACACACAGCAGTTTG
>QWCN01000855.1_pt1 | contig 59573 bp, 71 predicted proteins | sample 1972711 | NCBI WGS metagenome assembly QWCN01 (sample SAMN09866707, study PRJNA288562) | Human gut metagenome isolate term1_stool, whole genome shotgun sequencing... | isolation source: gut | host: Homo sapiens | place: USA: California
ACATTATTTTATAGATTATGCAATGGAAAATGATGCTATATATGTACACTTTGGACAAAGTCCACAAGCAGCAAGTGATATAAAAAAATATAGTATAAATGATATAAATGGAATATCAGAAGATGGAAGCACATTCTGGAGAGTAAAAGATAAAACAGCACCACACAATGCGGTAACTAGTATGGCAAATTTAAAGAAATCAGCAGAAAGCAAAAAGTTTAAAACTACATCAACAGAAAAAAGTGTATTAAACTATGTAACAGATGAAGTTAATCTTGAAGATGGGGAAAGTGCAGAAACTATCACGATTCCACATTCTCAATTACAAACAGTAAAATATGAATATGATTCAGAAAATAAAGTATATAAAAGATATGCAAGAGGTGTAGCTCAAAAAGATTGGGATACAAAAGATGCTATAACAATAAAAAATGTCATAATAACTTATTGTGATAATTATACATTAACAGATACAGAAAACAAAGGAAGACAAGGTTTAAAAAACATAGGAACATTTGATGGTTATTATATAACAAATGGAAAAGCTATAAAAATAAAATGTATAAAAGAAGCTAGAGATAGTAAAACTATATATCAAGACTTGCAAGGAAATGTCATAAAAGTAAATGATGGAAATACATTTGTAAATATATGTCCAACAGATGCTGAAGTAACAATCGAAGGTACTGATTTAGTAACAAATACTGAAACAACTAATACAGTAAATCAATAAAGTAAAAAAGTGGAGGAATAGATTAGAATGAACGTATATGATACAGCAAATAGATTAGCAAGTGAAATAAAAGAATCAGAAGAATATGTTAATTATAAAATGGCTAAACAAGCATTAAATTTAAATAGTAGCTTAAAAGAAAAAATAGAAAATTTTGATAGATTAAGATATGAAATTCAGTTAACAATGATGCAAACAGGAAAAAATGATGAAGAAAAAAATAAACAATTACAAAATGAGTATGCAGAATTAGTAGAAAATCCTGATGCTAAAAAGTTTTTTGAAGCAGAAACAAAATTTAATATCCTAATAGCAGATGTAAATAAGATTATTGGTGAAGCTATTAGAGATGTAATGGAATAAAAAAGTTGATATAAAAATAAAAAATATATATTATTTTATTTATGTCATGTGTGTCGCAACCTTATAATTTTGATTTGTGTAAGTTGCTCCAATCTCACTCGCACAGCTCGTTTGATTGCTTGCATGGCATTACATAAAATAATATATATTTTTTTAGATATTATTGCTAGAAGAATCTTTTAATAACAAATTTAAAATTTCTGGATAAATAGAATTAGCATTTTCGTTCCAATTATCAACAATTTTTTTTGCTCTTTCACGTGAGCCTACAAAAGATTTAACTTCAAATATTGTTTCATTATTTTCTACAATTTTGCATTTTACTGTATAAGAATTTTCGTTTTTTGGAATAAATTCAGCGATAATAGAAGATTCGTTTTCTATTGAAGAAAATTCGGATTTGAAAATATTATCAGCTTTTAATTTTAAAATTCCAGGTAAAACGTCTTTGGTAAGAATATATGCATTTTTTCCTTCAGAAGTAATTTTGATTACTGGTTCTTCTTCTTTTGTATAACTACCTACTAATTTGGATTCTATCAAATCAGTTAAAACTTGTTTGAAAATAAAATAATTCATATTATTTATAGAGGTTATAATTTTAAATAAATCATCTTGTCTAATATCGTTATCAATTAGATCTAATATATATAAAATCAAAACCTTATTTTCAGCCAAAGTAGTGGTATTATTATTTGATTCTGAACTCATATAAAGCACTCCTTACTTTGAATTATTTTTGCAAATTATATCATAATTAACAGAAAAAGTAAAATAATTTTAAAAAATCTTTTGCAAATTGAAAAAAAGTGGTATAATATATGCGCAAAAAATAAGACTACATATATAAGGAGTTGGTTTTTATGAAAAAAGGAAAAGTAGTTTTAGTAGGAACAGGTTTTGTAGGAATGAGCATGGCATATTCTATGTTAAATCAAGGTGGAGTTAATGAATTAATCCTGATTGATATTGACAAAGACAAAACAAAAGGTGAGGAAATGGATATGGCTCATGGATTACCATATGCACCACAAAAAATGGTTATAAAAGCTGGAGAATATGATGAATGTAAAGATGCACAAGTAGTTGTAATAACAGCTGGAATAGCACAAAAACCAGGGCAAACAAGATTAGAACTTGCAGAAGTTAATACAAAAATAATGAAACAAATAACAGAAAGTATTATGGCTAGCGGATTTGATGGAGTAATAGTTGTAGCAAGTAACCCAGTAGATTTAATGACATATGTAGTTTCAGAAGTGTCAGGGTTACCAAAATCAAGAGTAATCGGATCAGGAACAGTTTTAGATACAGCTAGATTACGTTATTTATTAGCAGATTATTTAAAAGTATCAAGTAAAAACATACATGCATATATAATGGGAGAACATGGAGATTCTTCATTTGTACCTTGGAAACATGCATATGTTGGATGCAAAAGTATAAAAGATATAATGAAAGATAATCATCATCCAATGAAAGATTTAGACAAAATTCATAGAGGTGTTATAGATGCAGCTTATGAGATAATAGAAAAGAAAAAAGCGACATATTATGGAATAGGAATGGCATTAAATAGATTAGTAAAAGCAATTTTAAATAATGAAAATTCAATATTAACAGTATCAACATATTTGAAAGATGGTCAATATGGACAAGATGATATTTATATTGGTGTACCAGCTATAATAAATAGTAAAGGTGTACGTGAATTATTAGAATTAGACTTAGATGAAGAAGAACAAGCTAAATTAAATCATAGTTGTGAATTAATAAAAGATTTAAGAAAACAATCAATAGACAAAATAATAAAAGGATAATTATAAGATGATTTTGGGGACGGAGCAAAAAATCATTTAAACCTTTCAAACTGATCTTAAAATAAAAAATATCTTAGTGTTTAATTTATGCACTAGGATATTTTTATGTGTTTTTATAAAATGATTTTTTGCTCCGTCCCCAAAATCATTTGGAAAATAGTAAAAAAAAGGTTGACTTTGTAAGTGATTCATTGTATAATATAAAAGCATGAATTAAGCGATGAAACTAAATGTGGCTACATTCTTACAACAAGTAAGTATGGAGGGAACTTTAGCGGAGTATGTCATGGCAAAGACCAGGCGGTAAGTTATCTAAATAAAAAAGCACTTATCCCAAGATTATCATGCGTATTTTGGGTTTTTATACAGGTATTTTTCAAAACACCTGAGTGCGTTTTAACTTGCCACGGTAATTTTGATAGCAAATAATTGCTATCTCCGGCAAAAGCCGAAAAAATAAAACAATAAAAGGAGGGAAAATTACAATGGCAAATTTAGCAACAAGTGAAAAAATTAGAATAAGACTAAAAGCATATGACCATGTAGTTTTAGATCAGTCTGCTGAAAAAATAGTAGATACTGCTAAAAAGACAGGAGCAAAGGTTTCAGGTCCTATTCCATTACCAACACAAAAAGAAATCGTAACAATTTTACGTTCTCCACACAAATACAAAGATTCAAGAGAACAATTCGAAATGAGAACACATAAAAGAGTAATTGATATTCTTTACCCAACACAAAAAACAGTTGACAACCTAATGAAATTAGAATTACCAGCTGGTGTTGATATAGAAATCAAATTATAATTTTTGTGATTTATTTAATACAAATGATTATAAATATCAATAAAATTCAAAATAATTCAAAAACAAAAACCAAGCTGATAATACATATATAAGAATGTAAAATTAAAATATCAGCCAATAGTTAGGAGGAAAACAAACAATGAAAAAAGGAATTATAGGAAAAAAAGTTGGTATGACACAAATATTTGACGAAAAAGGAAATGTTATACCAGTAACAGCTATAGAAACAGAAGGAAATATCGTAGCTCAAATAAAAACTGTAGAAACAGATGGATACCAAAGTATTCAATTAGGATATGGAGATGTGAAAGATAAACACATCAACAAACCAGAAGCAGGACATTTTGCAAAAGCAAAATTACCAAACAAAAAACATTTAAGAGAATTTAGATTAGATTCAGTAGAAAACTACAAAGTAGGAGATGAAGTAAAAGTTGACATCTTCGAAGCAGGAGAAAAAGTAGATATCCAAGGAACTTCAAAAGGTAAAGGATTCCAAGGTGTTATCAAAAGACATGGACAACACAGAGGACCAATGGGACATGGTTCAATGTACCACAGAAGACCAGGTTCAATGGGTGCAACATCAACTCCAGGTAGAGTTTTCAAAGGTAAAAAATTACCAGGACATATGGGAAAAGTAACAGTAACAATACAAAACTTAGAAATAGTAAAAGTTGATACAGACAAAAATGTACTATTAGTAAAAGGAAGCGTTCCAGGACCAAAAGGTGCTATACTAAAAGTAAAATCAACTGTAAAAGCTAGTAAGTAGAAAGGAAGGAGGAATACGAAATGCCAAAAGTAGACGTATATGATTTAAACGGTAAAAAAGTAAGTGATATAGAATTAGCTGAAAACGTATTTGGAATTGAACCAAATGAAGCTATAGTTCACAGTGTACTAAAAAATTATTTAGCAAATCAAAGACAAGGTACACAAAGTACAAAAACAAGATCAGAAGTTTCTGGTGGTGGTAGAAAACCATGGAGACAAAAAGGAACAGGTAGAGCAAGACAAGGTTCTACAAGAGCACCACAATGGATTAAAGGTGGTATTGCTTTAGGACCAAAACCACGTTCATACAGATATACTGTAAACAAAAAAGAAAGAAGACTTGCTATAAGATCTGTATTAAGTTCTAAAGTATTAGAAAAAGAATTAACAGTATTAGATAAAATAGAATTAAAAGAAATTAAAACAAAATCAATGGTAAAAGTTTTATCAGCATTAAAATTAGAAGGAAAAACATTAATCGTTCTTCCAGAAAACAATACAAATGTTGTTATGTCAGCAAGAAACATTGAAGGAGTTAAAACAATTTCTGCAAACAATATAAATGTATTTGATTTATTAAAATACAACAATCTAGTTTTACCAGTAGATACTGTTAAAAAATTAGAGGAGGTGTACGCATAATGTTACCAGAAGAAATTATAATAAGACCAGTTGTTACAGAAAAAAGTAACGATGAATTACAACAAGGAAAATATACTTTCGAAGTAAACAAAAAAGCGACAAAAGTTCAAATAGCAAATGCTGTTGAAAAACTTTTTGAAGTTAAAGTATTAAAAGTAAATACAATGACTGTAAAAGGAAAAACAAAAAGAGTTGGATACCATGTAGGAAAAACATCAGATTGGAAAAAAGCTATAGTTACTATAGATACAGAATTATCTGAAAGAACTTACTTAGGTAAAGGCGGAAAAGAAGTAAAAATGTCTAAGAAATACAAAGATTCAATTGATGAATTTATGGGAGCTTAGAAAATAATAATTATCGGGAAAGAACCCGGAAAATAAAGAATATCTGCAAATGGAGCAGGAAAAAATCCATTAAAAAATATAAAGGAGAGATTAAATCATGGGAATGAAATCATTTAAACCATATACACCATCTAGAAGAAACATGACTGTATCTACATTTGAAGAAGTTACTAAAAAAACTCCTGAAAAATCTTTATTAGCTACAAAAAAGAAAAATGCAGGAAGAAATTCATATGGTAGAATAACAGTACGTCATCAAGGTGGAGGAAATAGACAAAAATATAGAATAATAGATTTTAAAAGAAATAAAGACAATATGGAAGCTACAGTTATTGGAATTGAATATGATCCAAATCGTAGCAGTAATATAGCTTTAATCCAATATGAAGATGGAGAAAAAGCATATATATTAGCACCACAAGGAATTACGGATGGAAGTAAAGTAGTATCTGGAGAAAGTGTTGATATTAAACCAGGAAACTGTATGCCAATATCAAGTATTCCAGTAGGTACTTTAATTCATAATATAGAATTAAATCCAGGTCAAGGTGGAAAATTAGTTAAAGCTGCAGGTCAAAGCGCACAACTTATGGCTAAAGAAGGAAAATATGCACATGTAAGACTTCCTTCAGGAGAAATGAGATTAATACTTGCAAAATGTAGAGCAACAGTAGGTGTTTTAGGAAACTCAGATCATGAAAATGTTAAATTAGGTAAAGCTGGTAGAAAAAGACATATGGGAATTAGACCAACAGTTAGAGGTTCTGTAATGAACCCAGTAGATCACCCTCATGGTGGTGGTGAAGGTAAAGCACCAGTAGGACACGCTGGACCATTAACTCCTTGGGGTAAACCAGCTCTTGGATATAAGACAAGAAATAAGAAAAAATTATCTAACAAATTTATAGTTAAGAGAAGAAAATAGGAAAAGGAGGAAATATAGGATATGTCAAGATCAAGTAAGAAAAAACCATTCGTAGAAGAAAAATTATTAAAAAGAGTAGAATCTATGAATGAAACTGGAAGTAAAGAAGTTTTAAAGACATGGTCAAGAGCTTCTACAATATATCCACAAATGGTTGGTCATACAATAGCTGTTCATGATGGAAGAAAACATGTTCCAATCTATATAACAGAAGAAATGATTGGTCATAAATTAGGTGAATTTGCTCCTACAAGAACTTTCAAAGGTCATGCTGGAGAAAAAACATCAAATACAAAAAATAATTAAAAGAGAATAAACTTAAAAGTGAAATCAGATTTAATCTGATATCCAATTAATAAGGAGGGAAAAATAGTGGAAGAAACAACAATAGTAAAAGAAGCAAATGCAACTCTTAAATATGCAAGAATATCAGCTAGAAAAGTAAAAATAGTTGCAGACTTAATAAGAGGAAAAGATGTAGATGAAGCTTTAGCAATTGTTAAATTTACACCAAAAGCTTCTTCAGAAATAATTGAAAAACTATTAAAATCAGCTATAGCAAATGCTGAAAATAACCACGAGATGAAAGCAGAAAACCTATATGTTGCTGAAATATATGCAAACCAAGGCCCAACATTAAAAAGAATTAGACCAGCTGCAAAAGGTAGTGCTGTAAGAATAAGAAAAAGAACAAGTCATATAACAATAGTTTTAAAGGAAAGAGATTAATAAGAAAAGGAGGCCAAGTTAGAAATGGGACAAAAAGTACATCCAACAGGTGTGAGAGTTGGAATTATTAAAGATTGGAATTCTAAATGGTATGCAGATTCTAAAAATTTTGCAGATTATTTAGTTGAAGATCAAAAAATCCGTAAATTTTTAAAGAAAAAATTATACGCTGCTGGAATTTCAAAAATAGAGATTGAAAGAACAGCTAAAATAGTTAAAATTAATTTATATACAGCTAAACCAGGAATTGTTATTGGAAAAGGTGGAGCTGGAGCAGATGCAGTTAAACAAGAAGTTGCAAAACTAATAGGTAAAGAGGTTAACTTAAATATTGTTGAAGTTAAACAAGCAGATACAGATGCACAATTAGTTGCTGAAAATATCGCTATGCAATTAGAAAGAAGAATTTCATTCAGAAGAGCTATGAAACAATGTATGCAAAAAGCTCTAAAATCAGGTGCTTTAGGTATAAAAACTGCAGTATCTGGAAGATTAGGTGGAGCTGACATGGCTAGAACTGAATTCTATAAAGAAGGAAATATTCCACTTCAAACTTTAAGAGCTGATATTGATTATGGATTTGCTGAAGCAGATACAACATATGGAAAAATCGGTGTAAAAGTTTGGATATATAAAGGTGAAGTTCTTCCAGCTAAGAAAGTGGAAGGAGGAGACAAATAATGCCATTAATGCCAAAAAGATCAAAATTTAGAAAAATGCAAAAAGGTAGAATGAGAGGAAAAGCAACAAGAGGAAATAAAGTTACAGATGGAGAATATGGAATACAAGCTGTAACAGCTGGTTTAATTACAGGGAACCAAATAGAAGCTGCCCGTATTGCTATGACTCGTTACATAAAAAGAGGTGGTAAAGTTTGGATTAAAATATTCCCAGACAAACCAATAACATCAAAACCAATTGGTACTCGTATGGGTAAAGGTAAAGGTGCTCCTGAATACTGGGTAGCAGTAGTAAAACCAGGAAGAGTTATGTTCGAAATTTCTGGAGTATCAGAAGATGTTGCTAAAGAAGCATTAAGACTTGCAATGAATAAACTACCAAATAAAACAAAAATAATCACAAGAGAAACTGAAAAGGTAGGTGATAGTGATGAAGATAAATAAAATTAGAGAAATGTCTTCACCAGAGCTAGAAAAAGAATTAGGTGAACTAAAAACAGAATTATTTAAATTAAAATTTAGTTTAGCTACAAATGGATTAGACAATCCAATGAAAATTAAAGAAGTTAGAAGAGATATAGCTAAAATAAATACTGTATTAACAGAAAGAAAAATTGAAGAAGCAAAAAAAGCATAGTTAATACCATATATTTCTAAGAAAGGAGAAATCTAAATGGAAGAAAGAAATCTTCGTAAAGTTATGATAGGAACAGTTGTATCTGATAAAATGGATAAGACTGTAGTTGTAGCTGTTGAAACAAGTGTAAGACATAAAGTTTATAAAAAAACAGTAAAAAGAACATATAAATTAAAAGCACATGATGAAGAAAATGCTTGCAAAGTTGGAGACAAAGTAAAAGTAATGGAAACAAGACCACTTTCTAAAGATAAAAGATGGAGAGTAGTTGAAATTGTGGAGAAAGCAGTAATAAAATAATAGAAATTGAAAGGAGGAACCATAAATGATACAACAACAAACAATATTAAAAGTAGCTGATAACACAGGTGCAAAAGAAATTATGTGCATTAGATGTTTAGGCGGATCTTATAGAAAAACATCTAACATAGGAGATGTAATAGTTGCTTCAGTTAAATCAGCAACACCAGGTGGCGTTGTTAAAAAAGGTGACGTTGTTAAAGCAGTTATAGTAAGATCTAAAAGAGGATTAAGAAGATCAGATGGTTCATATATAAAATTTGACGAAAATGCAGCTGTAATAATCAAAGATGATGGAACACCAAAAGGAACACGTATTTTTGGGCCAGTTGCAAGAGAGTTAAGAGAAAAAGATTATATGAAAATTTTATCTCTAGCTCCAGAAGTTTTATAAAAAGAATATAAAAAAATGGGAAAAGTGATTTGGCAGATGGAAATTTCCTTTAGGAAATTTTCAGATGACGATGAGCGAAGCGAAAGGAGGCAAACCTTATTATGAAAATAAAAAAAGGTGATACAGTTCAAGTTTTATCAGGAAATGATAAAGGTAAAACAGGAGAAGTATTAGAAGTTATACCAAAAACAGGAAAAGTTGTTGTAAAAGGTGCAAATGTTAGAAAAAAACATGTTAAACCTAGAAAACAAGGAGAAGAAGGAGGAATACTATCAGTAGAATGTGGTATGCCAATTTCTAAAGTTAATGTAGTATGCCCAAAATGTGGAAAGACTACAAAAGTTGGTTATAAAGAAGAAAAAGATGAAAAAGTACGTATTTGTAAAAAATGCGGAGCAAAATTAAAATAAAAAAATTTCGATGAAAGAAGCGAAAGGAGGAAAAAAATAAAATGGAAAAACTTAGAGAACAATACGAAAAAGAAGTAATCCCAGCATTAATGAAAAAATTCGAATATAAATCAGTTATGCAAGTTCCAAAACTTGACAAAATTGTTATAAATATAGGATTAGGAGATGTAAAAGAAAATCCTAAATCACTAGAAAATGCAATGAAAGATTTAGAGCAAATTACAGGACAAAGACCAGTTGTAACAAAAGCAAAAAAATCAATTGCTGCATTTAAATTAAGAGAAGGTGTAAATGTAGGTTGTAAAGTAACATTAAGATCAGACAAAATGTATGATTTTGCTTACAAACTATTTAATGTAGCACTTCCAAGAGTAAGAGATTTTAGAGGAGTTTCAGGAAATTCTTTTGATGGTAGAGGAAATTACTCTATGGGTATAAAAGAACAATTAATATTCCCAGAAATTGAATACGATAAAGTTGATAAATTAAGAGGTATGGACATTATCTTCGTAACAACTGCTGAAACAGACGAAGAATCTAAAGAATTATTAAAGCTTTTAGGAATGCCTTTTAATAACTAATTAGTCAAAGAGAAAGGAGATAACTATGGCTAAAAAATCAATGAAAGTTAAACAAGCAAGACCACAAAAATACACAACTAGAGAATATAATAGATGTAAATTATGTGGTAGACCACATAGCTATATAAGAAAATATGGAATTTGCCGTGTATGTTTTAGAGAATTAGCACATAAAGGTGAAATTCCAGGTGTTAAAAAGGCTAGCTGGTAAAATGCAATTTAAATAAAAATAATAATTAAAAAATTAGAAAAAGGAGGTAAGTAATTAAATGAATATTACAGATCCAATAGCAGATATGTTAACAAGAATAAGAAATGCAAATAGTTCAAAACATAAAACAGTTGATATACCATCATCAAATATAAAATTAGGTATAGCTGAAATCTTATTAAATGAAGGATATATAAAATCTTATGAAGAAATAAAAGATGATGCTCAAGGAATTATAAGAATTACTCTAAAATATGATGAAAAAGGAACAAGAGTAATAGACGGTTTAAAAAGAATTAGTAAACCAGGACTTAGAGTTTATGCATCTAAAGATGAATTACCAAAAGTATTAAATGGTTTAGGTATAGCTATTATATCTACATCACAAGGATTAAAAACAGATAAACAAGCAAGACAATTAGGTGTTGGTGGAGAAGTATTAGCATACATATGGTAATTAAAAAATGAATAAAACTTATGCAAAATTTAACATAGGTAAAATTTTGTAAACCTTAGTTAATTTTAAAAGAAGGAGGAAAAACAAAAATGTCAAGAATAGGAAATAAACCTATTACAGTACCAGATGGTGTAGAAGTAAAAATAGATGGACAAAAAATTACTGTAAAAGGACCAAAAGGAACATTAGAAAGAGAAATTCATGGTAATATATCTTTAGAAATGAATGGAAATGAAATTAATGTTACAAGAAAAGATAACGAAGCATTCAATAGAGGATTACATGGATTAACAAGAACTTTAATAAACAACATGATAATTGGTGTAACACATGAATACACTAAAGAATTACAAATTAATGGTGTTGGTTACAGAGTTCAAAAACAAGGAAATAACTTAAATTTAACTTTAGGATATTCTCATCCAGTAATATTTGAAGCACCACAAGGAATTTCTTTTGACGTTCCAAATCCTAATACTATTATAGTAAGAGGAATTGATAAAGAATTAGTTGGTCAAACAGCAGCAGAAGTTAGAACAAAAAGACCACCAGAAGTATATAGAGGTAAAGGTATTAAATATGCTGATGAAGTTATTAGACGTAAAGAAGGAAAAACAGGTAAATAATCCTAAATAGTATTGAAAAATTTGGAAAGGAGTAATAAAATGGTTAAGAAAACAGATAGAAAAATGGAAAGAACAAGAAGACATATAAGAGTTAGAAGAAAAATATCTGGAACACAAGACAGACCAAGATTATGTGTATATAGAAGCAATAGTAATTTATATGTACAAATCATAGATGACGTAGCTGGAAATACTCTAGTATCAGCTTCAACTTTAGATAAAAATGTTAAGACAAAACATGCAAACAAAGAAGCTGCAAAAGAATTAGGTCTACTAATTGCAAAAAAAGCTGCAGAAAAGAAAATTGAAACTGTAGTATTTGACCGTGGAGGATACATATATCACGGAGTTGTTAAAGAATTAGCAGAAGCTGCAAGAGAAGGCGGTTTAAAATTCTAATCTACTTATTTGTAGTAAATTTATAAATAAAACAACCGTAAAGGTACCTTAAACAATAAAAAAGGAGGGAAATAAAAAACAAATGGAAGAAAAAAGCGAATTAAAAGAAAAAGTTGTTGCTATTAATAGAGTTGCTAAAGTTGTTAAAGGTGGTAGAACTTTTAGATTTAGTGCTGTAGTAGTAGTAGGTGATGAAAATGGTCATGTTGGAGTTGGAAATGGTAAAGCAGCTGAAGTTCCAGATGCAATAAAAAAAGCTATTCAAGAAGCTAAGAAAAACTTAGTAGAAGTTCCAATAGTTGGAACAACAGTACCACATGAATTCATTGGAAAATTTGGTAGTGCAAATGTAATGTTAAAACCAGCTGATGTTGGTACTGGACTTATTGCAGGAGGTAGCGTTAGACCAGTTCTAGAACTTGCTGGATATAGAGATATAAGAACAAAAGTTATTGGAACAAATAATCCAAGAAACGTTGTTTATGCTACAATTGAAGGTTTAAAATCAATGCAAACAATTGAACAAGTAGCTAAAAAAAGAGGAAAAAAAGTAGAAGATATTTTATAAGATTTCACAAAATAAGATAAGGAGGTGCAAACCAAAATGAAACTAGGCGAATTAAAACCAGCTGTACAAAAAACAAAAAGAACTAGAGTTGGACGTGGTGTAGGTTCAGGACTTGGTAAAACATCAGGTAGAGGTCATAAAGGACAAAAAGCAAGATCTGGTGGAGGAGTAAGAAGAGGATTTGAAGGTGGTCAAACACCATTATATAGAAGATTACCAAAAAGAGGATTTACAAATATCCATGCTAAAACTTACACAGAAGTAACATTTAAAATGCTAAATAAATCTAAAGCTACAGATGTTACAGCTGAAACTCTATTAGAAGAGGGAATAATAGGAAAAATAAATGACGGTATAGTAATACTTGCAACAGGAAAATTAGATAAAAAATTAAACGTAAAAGCTAAAAGATTCACAGCAAAAGCTAAAGAAGAAATCGAAGCCCTAGGCGGAAAGGTTGAGGTGATTTAATTGTTTAAAACAATAAAGAACGCTATTTCAACACCTGAAGTAAGAAAAAAACTTTTATACACATTATTATTAATAGTAATATTTAGATTAGGATGCTATATTACAGTACCAGGAGTAAATAGTATAGCATTAAATGAGGCACTAAGTGCTGGGCAAGATGGTATAGCAGGATTAATAGACATGATATCTGGAGGTGCATTCTCAAGATTTTCACTATTTGCTATGTCAATAACTCCTTACATAACAGCTTCAATTGTTATTCAATTATTAGGAATGATAATTCCTTCACTTGAAAAATTAACAAAAGAAGGTGGAGAAGAAGGAAGAAAGAAAATAAACAGATATACAAAATTATTAACAATTGTTTTAGCAACAGTTGAAGCTATAGGTGTTTATTTATCATATAAATCTTCAGGAATATTCGTAGACGAAAGCTTTTTAACAGCATCCCTAGTTGTTTTTGGCCTAATTGTAGGTACATCAATACTTATGTGGCTAGGTGAACAAATAACAAGTAAAGGAATTGGAAATGGAATTTCAATAATTATACTTGTAGGTATTATATCAGGACTTCCAACAGGAATTTCAACTTTATGGAATTTAATAATGACATCTGAAGGATTTAGTACAGTAGGTTTACTAATAACATTAGGTGTAATTATTGGAGCAATAATATTAGTTGCAGGTGTTGTATTTGTACAACAAGCTGAAAGAAGAGTACCTGTACAATATTCTAAAAAAGTTGTAGGAAGAAAAATGGTTGGTGCACAAAATACACATATACCATTAAAACTTGCTATGGCAGGAGTTATGCCAATAATTTTTGCTAGTAGTTTTATGACATTTCCAGCTATGATTATACAAATATTTGTAAAAGATATAGCTACACAAACAGGGTTCTGGGCAGGAGTTTATAAATTTTCAATTGCAACATCAACATCAAATGTACCAATTGGATATTCTATAGCAAATGCCATTGTATATTTATTATTAATAGTTGGATTTACATATTTTTATACATATGCAACATTCAACCCAGCAGAAATATCAAATAATATTAAGAAAAATGGAGGGTTTATACCAGGAATAAGAGCTGGTAAACCAACAACTGAATATTTATCTTCAGTAATTTCTAAATTAACATTATTTGGAGGAGTATTCCTAGCAATAATTGCTATACTTCCAATGCTACTTAGATTCACAAGTTTAAATATAGCATTTGGTGGAACATCAATATTAATCGTAGTAGGTGTTGCACTAGAAACTGTACAACAATTAGAATCACAATTAGTAATGAGACATTACAAAGGATTCCTAGAAAAATAATAATTATATTTGATGAGGGTATCGGAATTTATAAAGTTCTGATACCTAAATCAGGTTTTAATAACTTTTATAATGTTTATTATAAAATTAAATATTATAAAGGTTATTAAATTAATCTTTAACAAAAGTTAAAAAAGGAGTGTTATTATGATAATTATAATGTTAGGAGCACCAGGTACTGGGAAAGGAACAGTAGCATCAATACTTTCAGAAAAATTAAATATTCCACAGGTTTCAACAGGAGATATTTTTAGAAAAAATATTGCTGAACAAACAGAACTTGGAAAGTTAGCAGATAGCTATATTTCAAAGGGAAATTTAGTTCCAGATGATGTAACAATAAAAATAGTAGAAGATAGATTAAAACAAGATGATGTTAAAGAGGGGATTATATTAGATGGATTCCCAAGAACAATAAAACAAGCAGAAGAATTAGATAAAATATTAGAAAAAGAAAATAAAAAAGTTGATATGGTTATTAATTTAACTACACCAAAAGAGGAAATAATAGAAAGAATTGTAAATAGAAGAGTATGTTCAAATCAAGAATGTAAAACTGTATATAATATTGTACTTAATCCACCAAAAGTAGAGGGGATTTGTGATAAATGTGGTTCTAAATTATTACAAAGAAAAGATGACAATGTTGAAACAGTAGAATCAAGAATAGACACATATTTAAAAAATACAAGTCCATTAGTAGAATATTATACAAAGCAAAATAAAATATCAACACAACTTGTAAGCAAAACTGTTAATAAGTTAGGTGCAAATGTTGCAAAAGACATACTTGAACAAATAAAATAATTATAAAAATAATTAATTAAAATTAGAAAGTGTGAATAAAAATGGTAACAATAAAATCAGATAGAGAAATTGAATTAATGAAGGAAGCATGTAAAGTTGTAGCTTTAACATACAAAAAATTAGAAGAAGTTATTAAACCTGGGATGTCTACATGGGAATTAGACCAAATAGCTGAAAAGACAATGAGAGATTTGGGAGCATTACCTGCAGAAAAAGGGTATGATCCTGGAATAAGAGGAATTCCACCATACCCAGCAGCACTTTGTGTTTCAATAAATGATGAAGTTATACATGGAGTTCCATCAAAAAATAAAATAATAAAAAATGGAGATATCGTAAGTATAGACACAGTTGCACTAAAAAATGGATTTAATGGTGATGCAGCAAGAACATTTATTGTAGGTGATGTACCAAAAGAAACAAGAAGACTTGTAGATGTTACAAAACAAGCATTTTTTGAAGGAATAAAATATGCAAAGCCAGGAAATAGAATAGGTGATATTTGTCATGCAATAGGTGAATATGTTCATTCACAAGGATATAGTGTAGTTAGAGAATTTCAAGGACATGGAATTGGAAGACAAATGCATGAGGATCCTGGAATTCCAAATTACGGAAAAGCTGGAAGGGGAATTAGACTAGAGCCAGGAATGACACTTGCTATAGAACCTATGGTAATACAAGGAAAACCAAACATTTTGGAATTAGATGATGGTTGGACAATAATAACAGAAGATGGAAGTTTAGCAGCACATTATGAAAATACAATTTTAATTACAAAAAAAGAGCCAGAAATATTGACATTACTTTAAATTTAGTATATAATGTAGTAGTTATTAATAAAATTAATAGCATTATGTAAAAATAATGCTTAAGCTCTTTAAGAGGAGGCGAAAAGATTGGCAAAAGAGGATGTTATAGAAGTAGAGGGAACAGTAGTTGAAGCGTTACCTAATACAAACTTTAAGGTAGAACTTGAAAATGGGTACCAAATATTAGCTCATATTTCAGGAAAGCTTAGAATGAACTATATAAAAATTCTACCAGGTGATAAAGTTAAAGTAGAACTTTCACCATATGACCTTACTCGAGGAAGAATTACTTGGAGAGCAAAATAAAATTTAAAATTAACCCAAACAAATAAAATAATAAATAAAGTTGGAGGTGCCAAAAATGAAAGTTAGACCATCAGTAAAACCAATATGTGACAAATGCAAAGTAATAAAAAGAAAAGGTGTAATTAGGGTTATATGTGAAAACCCAAAACACAAACAAAGACAAGGTTAATTCCTTAAATATTTAATTAGTTTAAAACACAAATAAGGTAGCGGCTGTTAAATGCAAAAGCATTTACATATCTATTTGTGTTTATATACATGTTTTAAATAAACTTAAAGAGGCTAGAGTAAACGCTAGTGCATTTCACCTTTAAGCAAATTTAGGACAAACAAAAATAAAACAAAAAAATTGTGGAGGTGCAAAAAGATATGGCTCGTATAGCAGGAGTAGATTTACCTAAAGAAAAAAGAGTAGAAGTAGGACTAACATATATATATGGAATAGGTTTATCAAGTTCTAAAAAAATTCTAGAAAAAGCTGGAATAAATCCAGATACTAGAATAAAAGACTTAACAGATGAAGAGGTTAATAGCATAAGAAAAGTTATTGACGAATCATACAAAGTTGAAGGTGACTTAAGAAGAGAAGTAGCTCTTAACATTAAAAGATTAACAGAAATCGGATGCTACAGAGGATTAAGACACAGAAGAGGTCTTCCAGTGAGAGGACAAAGAACAAAAACTAACGCTAGAACAAGAAAAGGTCCTAGAAAAATGGTTAGCAAAAGCAAAAAATAAGATTTAAAAGTTCAGAATTAAAAATTTTGGATAGAGGAGGAAGAAAGCAAAATGGCTAAAAACGTAACAAGAAAAACAGTAGCTAGAAGAAATAGAAAAAACATCGAAAAAGGTGAAGCTCATATTCATTCTAGTTTTAATAATACAATAGTTACAATTACAGATACTCAAGGAAATGCTATTTCATGGGGAAGTGCTGGAGAACTTGGATTTAAAGGTTCTAGAAAAAGCACACCATTTGCTGCAGGTCAAGTTGCAGAAACAGCAGCTAAAGCAGCTATGGAACATGGATTAAAAACAGTAGAAGTATTTGTTAAAGGACCTGGTTCAGGAAGAGAAGCAGCTATTAGAGCGCTTCAAACAGCAGGTCTAGAAATAAGTGCAATTAAAGACGTAACACCAATACCACACAATGGATGTAGACCACCAAAAAGAAGAAGAGTATAATTTGAAAAATAAAACCTTAAACGAATAATATAGAAAGGAGCAAGACTAACAATGTCAAGATATAAAGACGAACAATGTCGTATATGCCGTAGAGAAGGACAAAAATTGTTCTTAAAAGGTGCAAGATGTTATTCTGATAAATGTAGTATTTCTAGAAGAAACTACGCACCAGGACAACATGGACAAAAAAGAGCAAAACTTTCTGAATACGGTACTCAATTAAGAGAAAAACAAAAAACAAAATCATACTATGGAGTAGGAGAAAAACAATTTAGAAAATATTTCGAAATGGCTTCAAATAAAAAAGGTGTAACAGGTGAAAACTTATTACAAATATTAGAAAGCAGATTAGACAATGTTATTTATAGATTAGGATTTGGACAATCAAGAGCACAAGCTAGACAATTTGTAAATCATGGACAATTCGAAGTTAATGGTAAAAAAGTTGATATTCCATCTTATTTAGTTAAAGCAGGAGATGTAATAACAATTAAAGAAAACAAAAAAGACAATGGTGCAATAAAAGTAAATATGGAAGAAAATGCTGCAAGACCAGTTCCAGCATGGTTAGAAATGGATGCAAAAAATTTAAGTGGTAAAGTAGTAAGATTAGCATCTAGAGAAGATGTAGATCTTCCAATAGAAGAACATTTAATAGTAGAGCTTTACTCAAAATAATAGTTATTAATTATTTAAAAAGATTGAGAATATGTTTCTCATTTAGGAGGTAAAAATGATAGAATTCGAAAAGCCAAATATTGAATGTCTAGAAGTTGATGATACAAAAAATTATGCAAAATTTGTATGTGAGCCATTAGAAAGAGGTTATGGAGTAACAATAGGAAATTCTTTAAGAAGAATATTACTTTCATCACTTCCAGGATGTGCTATCACAAGTGTAAAAATTGATGGAGTATTACATGAATTTTCATGCATTCCAAATGTTGTAGAAGACGTACCAGAAATAATAGTAAACTTAAAAAATGTAAGATTAAAATTTGATGGTAACGAAGAAAAAACACTAAGAATTGAGCATAAAGGCGAAGGCGAAGTTACAGCAGGCGATATTATAACAGATGGAACAGTTGAAATATTAAATCCAGATTTACATATTGCAACAGTATCAGAAGGTGGAAACCTTGTAATGGAAATGACTGCAGATAGAGGTAGAGGATATAATTCTTCAGAGAAAAATAAAAAACCAAATCAAGATATATCTGTACTTCCTATAGATTCAATCTATACTCCAGTAAAAAAGGTAAATTACCAAGTAGAAAATACTAGAGTTGGACAAATGGTTGATTATGATAAATTAACTATAGAAGTATGGACAGATGGAAGTTTAAAATCACATGAAGCTTTAAGCTTAGCTGCTAAAGTAATGACTGGACATTTAGAATTATTTATAGATTTATCTGAAGCTACAAAAAATACACAAATAATGATAGAAAAAGAAGAATCTAAAAAAGAAAAAGTATTAGAAATGTCTATAGAAGAATTAGAATTATCTGTAAGATCATTTAACTGTTTAAAAAGAGCAGGAATTGCAACTGTTGAGGATTTAACAAATAAATCAGAAACAGATATGTTAAAAGTTAGAAATTTAGGAAAGAAATCTTTTGATGAAGTAACAGCAAAACTACATTCATTAGGATTAGATTTTGCTAAAGAAGAAGATTAATAAAACAATAAACTTGATAAATTAATAAGGAAGGTGAAAAAATTGGCTACAAATAGAAAATTAGGTAGAACAACAGATATAAGAATGGCAATGTTAAAAACAATGACAACAGACCTTATATACCATGGAAAAATAGAAACAACTTTACCAAGAGCTAAAGAAGTTAAAGCTATAGCAGATAGCATCATTTCACTTGCAATAAAAGAAAAAGATAACTATGAAATGGTAGATGTTAAAGTTGTTAAGGCTAAATTAGATTCTAAAGGAAACAAAATGACAGAATTAGTAAAAAGCAAAAATGGTAAAGAATATTTAAAAGTTGTTAAAGAAGAAACAACTGAAAAAAGACAAAAAGACATGCCATCTAGATTAAATGCTAGAAGAAAAATAATGAGAAAAATTAATAAAGTTAAAGATAGCGAAGGAAATAATGTTGACCTACCAGCAAAATTATTTAATGAAATAGCTCCAAAATATGCAGGAAAAAATGTTGGAGGATTTACAAGAATAGTTAAAGCTGGACCAAGAAAAGGTGACGGAGCTGAAACTGCTATATTAATGTTAATTTAATTAAGATAGAAAAATCTACTTTAAAGTAGGTTTTTTTATTTTGTAAAAAATAAAATTAAAAAATCTCACTTTTTATATAAAATAAATATAATATATAATGGTGATAAAATGAAAAATATAAAATATGAAAGAGAAAAGGTTTTGAAATATGCTAAAAGATGGGCATATGGCAGAAATCCGCAATTTTACAATTTTGACAATGTTGGTGGAGATTGCACAAGTTTTGTATCACAATGTATATTAGCAGGAAGCAATGTAATGAATTATATATTGCTTCACATACTTTTGATTCATATAATAAAAAGATATCAGAGTATGGACTACGAAAAATAAGATTTATTCATATTGATGGAGTAAGAAATTGGTAAATATTGTTGAATATTAAAAATAATTATGATAAAATCAAAAAAAATAAAATACATAGGTGAACTTAAATGAAAAAAATGATAATTACAATTATAATATTAGCAATAATATTTATAGGAATGGTAATAAATAGACAAATAGAACAAGCAAATGAAATTAAAATAGAAGAAATACAATTAGTAGAAAATTATATGGAAAAAATATATGGATGGAGTGAAATTACAAATCAGGCATTGCCAGAATTTGATAATTTGAATGAGGCAAATGCTAAATGGTTATGGGGGATTGTTAGAAAAAACATTGAAGAAGAAGAAATAACATATGAAACAATAAATGAAAAAGTAAAAGAATTGTATGGAGAAGAATTAAATACAAAATACCCTAAAGAGGGAACGGAATTTATAAAATATAATGAAGAAACAAATGATTATATACCATCAGAAATAGAATTAGATGCTAATGATGACAGATTTTATATTAATAAAATTACTAAAATAAAAAATGGTTATACAGCTGAAATTGTTGAATATTTGGTGGATTATACAGATTCTGATAACAATAATATATATTTAAAAAATTTAAATGGAGAAATTGTTGAAAAATTAATCGGAGAAGAAACAAAACAAGAAGTAACACAAAAGGTAAAAGAAAAAATAGATAAATTTACAAAGAAAAAAGCAACTTTAAAGAAATTAAATGATGAAAAAGTTGTAATTCAAAAAGTAGAAAAGGAAAATTAAAATGCTAGAAATATTAGAAAATTGTACCCTATGTCCACATGAATGTAAGGTAAACAGAAAAAATGGAAAAATTGGCAGATGCAAGTCAAAAGATACAGTAAAAATTGCCCTATATTCAACACATAACTTTGAAGAACCGTGTATAAGTGGTAATAATGGTTCTGGAACAGTATTTTTTTCTAATTGCAATTTAAATTGCATATATTGCCAAAATTATGAAATAAGCCAAAAGCGGCAAAGGAAAAGAAATATCAATAAAAGAATTAGCTGATATTTTTATAAAACAACAAAAAAGAGGAGTAGAGAACATAAATTTAGTAACTCCAACAAGCTATGTGCCGCAAATAATAGAAGCAATAAAAATTGCAAAAAAAGATGGATTAAAATTACCAATTGTATATAATACAAATGCTTATGAAAATGTAGAAACATTGAGACTTTTAGAAGGCTATATTGATATTTATTTGCCTGATTTAAAGTATTATTATAATGATCTTGGAAAAAAATATTCAAAAGTAGATAATTATTTCGATGTTGCAACAAATGCTATAAAAGAAATGTATAGGCAAGTTGGACAACCTTTGTTAGATGAAAATGGTATAATGAAAAAAGGATTAATGATAAGACATTTAATACTTCCAAATGAAATAGAAAATACAAAAGAGGTTCTTAAGTGGATTAAGCAAAATCTGGATAATAAAGTCTTTGTAAGTATTATGGCACAGTACTTTCCCACATATATGGCTAAAAATGTGGAAAAATTAAACCGAAAGCTAACTTTACAGGAATATCAAGCAATTGAAGATTTTGTTTTTAGTTTGGATTTGGAAAATGGTTATATGCAAGACTTAGGAGAACATGAGGAAGAATATGTTCCAAAATGGGAATTTTAAAAAAAGTAAAAATTATTAATAAAAAATTAAATGTAACTATAAAATTTATTTATAGAGATGGGAGAAAAAAATGAAAATAAAAGTAATTGCATCAACAAAAGTAGGATATGAATTACCAAAAGAAGAAGCGGTAGATTTTTCAGGAAAATCAGCAGGAATTTGTTATTTACCAGATACTCTTGAGACATTATTTTCTGAAGATAAAGAAAAAACTCAAAAAAGAGCAAATGGAACATTAAAATCAGGACATCATAGTGTGTTTGGACATCCAACATATAATTTAAGTTTAGAAGGAATTCCTAAAATTTTAGCTATGATATTAAACAATGAAAAAATGTATAATACATCAGAAAAATCAGCGAGATATACAAAAATGCAACCATCAAAAGAAGAAAAAGAATTGTATGAAAAATGGATAGAAATATATAAAGATTGTATATCACAAAAATATCAAAAAATAGATGAAAAAAGGGTTCAAAAGTTGGCACAGGAAAATGCAAGATATTTAATAAGTGTATTTACACCAGCAACTGTAATGGAATATACGGTAAATTTTGGACAATTAAATTATATAGTTCATTTTTTTGAAAATTACATAGATGATGAAACAAAAACAAGCAAATTTGATATAAAGTTAAAGGAAGTTTTTAAAGAATTCTTAAAAGAATTGCCTGATTTAAAAATAGAAGGGTTAAATGCAGATATGAAAAAAAGAGGGTTATCTTTTTTTGCAAATAGAAAAGACAGAAAAGAAGAATTTGGAGAAAATTATTCAACTACATATGAAGGAAGTTTTGCAGAACTTGCACAAGCACAGAGACATAGAACTTTGTATTATGAAGTAAATTTTTTAGATACATTTAAATATTATGTTCCACCAATAATTAGAGGAACATGTTTAGAAAAAGAATGGTTAAAAGATATATCATCATTACAAGATTATTATCCACAAGGAATGCTTTTGAAAATAAACGAAAGAGGAACGGTAGAAAATTTTGTATTAAAATGTACAGAACGTCTATGTGGAGCTGCTCAATTAGAAATTACTGAACAGACAAATATAACAATGAAAAAATATTTAGAGGCAGTTAAGGAAAATAATAAAGAGGTTTATGAATATTTGCTACCATATTCTAAAGGAGCACGTTGTACTTTTCCAGGATGGAAGTGTACAAGTCCATGTGTGTTTGGAGGGAAAGATGCATTAAACAGATTAGTTTAAAAAATGCCAACGATTCCGGGTTTAAATGACAATTTATTGCCATTTAAACCCGGAATCGTTGGCAATTTTTTGTAAAATTTCTATTCTTTTTAAAAAACAAAGAAGGATTTATGTAAAATATGTCGAATAATATAATTATGTATATTAAATAGAAGGAGAGGAAGTTTTGTGCGATATAGTGATGAAATTATAGACGAAGTAAGGCAATCAAACGATATAGTAGATATAATATCACAATATGTACATTTAAAAAGAAGCGGAAGAAATTATTTTGGACTATGTCCATTTCATAATGAAAAGTCACCTTCTTTTTCAGTCTCACCAGATAAGCAAATATTTCACTGCTTTGGCTGTGGAGTAGGCGGAAATGTATATACATTTTTATCAAAAATAGAAAATATGAGCTTTATAGAGGCAGTACAAAATCTAGCAGCAAGAGCAAATATAGTACTTCCAACACTAGAAAATAATGCAGATTCAGCTAAAGAGGAATTAAAGGCAAAAGTTTATAAAGTAAATGAATTTACAGCAAAATTTTATCATGAAAATTTATATAAACCAGAAGCCAAAATGGGACAAGAATATGTAAAGAAAAGAAAATTAACCAATGAAACATTAAAAGCGTACCGAATTGGATTTTCAGGCAAATTTGACGAACTTTATAAAGAATTAAAAAAGCAAGGCTTTGGAGAACAAGAAATATTAGAGTCTGGTTTAGTAAATAAAAATGAAAATGGAAAATTTATAGACAGATATAGAAATAGATTAATGTTTCCAATATGTGATGAAAGAGGAAGAGTTATAGCTTTTGGTGGAAGAGTACTAGATGACTCAAAACCTAAATATATAAATTCACCAGAAAATATTGTGTATAGTAAAGGAAGGCATTTATTTGGATTGAATGTTGCAAAAAAACATGGTGGATTAAAAAAAATATTAATTGTAGAAGGATATATGGATGTAATATCATTGCATCAAAGAGGTATAACTAATGTGGTTGCAGCGCTTGGAACAGCATTAACTCAAAATCAAGGATGGCTATTAAGAAGAAGCGCAGAACAAGTAATATTAGGATTTGACTCAGATGGAGCTCGGACAAACAGCAATTTTAAGGTCTATTGAAATATTACAAAACATGGGATGTGACATGAGAGTGTTACAAATGGAAGGTGCAAAAGATCCAGATGAATATGTTATAAAATATGGTAATGTAAGGTTTCAAAATTTAATGGAAAAAGCTCTTTCACTTGTAGAATATAAAGTAAAAATTTTAAAAAAAGATTTAAATTTAGAAAATACAAGTGATAAAATAAAGTTTTTAAACGAAATTGCTAAAATTATTTCATCAGTAGATAATAATATAGAAAAAGAAGTATACATTGAAAACATTTCTAAAACATATAATATTTCAAAGGAAGCAATTTATGCTCAAGTAAACAAATTAACATATTCAAATGTAAAAAGTGAAAAAATCTTAGAAAAAACTAAGCCAGTAATAATACATAAAAAACAGGAAAAAGCAGTATCTGAGAAAATTAAAAATAGAGAAGATACAATTTTATCACTGCTTTTGAATGAGGAAAATAATGTGTATGAAATAATAAAGCAAAATGTAAAGCCAGAAGATTTTAAATATGAAATAGACAAGCTAATAGCAAAGAAATTGTATGAAGAATTTGAAAAAGGAAATAGTAATATAAGTAGCATAATTGATAATTTGACTGAAGAAGAACAAAACCATGTTACAGCAATACTTGCAGAAGATTTTGAAATAGAAAATACAGAAAAAGCAATTGATGACTTATTAAAAAATTATGAAAAAGATAAGTTGCAAGAACGTAAGCAAGAAATAATGGAACTAAGAAAACAAACTTTAGGCAAAGAAGAACAAGAAAACTTATTAAATGAACTTAATGAAATTATATATAAATTAGCAAAAATTAAGTAGGAGGAAAAATAATGGCTAATAAAAAAGAAGATATAGAAGAAACAAAAAAGGTTTCTACTAAAAATAAAGAAGAAGAAAACAAAAAAGAAATTGAAAAAGAAACAAAAACAACAAGAAAAAAACAAATAAAAGAAGAAATAAAAGAAGAAATAAAAAAGAATAGTAAAGGTAAAAAACAAGAAGACAAAAAAGACATAACAAGTGAAGAAGCTAAAAAGGTAAAAGATGAAAAGGTAAATTCTATATTAAAAAAGGCAAAAGAAAAAGGTAAAATAACATATGAAGACTTAGCAAAAGAATTAGATGATGTAGAGCCAGACCAAATAGACCAAGTATTTGATGCATTTGAGGAAATAGGAGTAGATTTACTAAGAGATGATGACTTTGAAGAAGAACCAGATGTTGAAGATTTAAAGGAAGTAGAAAACTTAAAATTAGATGAAATAACAGACACAAGTTATGAAGGAATAAATGTAGATGATCCTGTAAGAATGTATTTAAGAGAAATAGGAAGAATACCACTTTTAACATATGAGCAAGAACTAGATTTAGCCAAAAGAATTTTAGAAGATGATGAAGAAGCAAAACAAAAACTTGCAGAATCAAATTTAAGATTAGTTGTAAGTATTGCAAAAAAATATGTAGGTAGAGGAATGTTATTTTTAGACTTAATACAAGAAGGAAATATGGGATTAATAAAGGCAGTAGAGAAATTTGACTATACCAAAGGTTTTAAATTTAGTACTTACGCTACATGGTGGATAAGACAAGCAATAACAAGAGCTATAGCAGATCAAGCAAGAACAATAAGAATACCAGTTCATATGGTAGAAACAATAAACAAATTAATAAGAACTTCAAGACACTTACTTCAACAATTAGGAAGAGAACCAAGTGTTGAAGAAATAGCAGAAGAAATGGAAATTCCAGTAGAAAAGGTTATGGAAATTCAAAAAATAGCACAAGACCCAGTATCTTTAGAGACACCAATAGGAGAAGAAGATGATAGTCATTTAGGGGACTTTATACAAGATGATGATAGTCCAGCTCCACATGATTCTGCAGCATATACATTACTTAAAGAACAGTTAGAAGAAGTTATGAATACATTAACACCTAGAGAGGCAAAGGTTTTAAAATTAAGATTTGGACTTGAAGATGGAAAAGCAAGAACTCTTGAAGAGGTTGGACGCCAATTTCAAGTAACAAGAGAAAGAATTCGTCAAATAGAAGCAAAAGCTTTAAGAAAATTAAGACATCCAAGTAGAAGTAAAAAACTAAGAGATTATATGGGGTAAAATAAAAACTGATGTAAGGTTGTCTTATATCAGTTTTTGTTTATAAACTACTTAATTTAAAAAAATTCACATAATAGACATAAATATTTTGTATAATAAGACATAATTTTTAGGAGATGATAAAATGAATGAAAAGTGCATATTAATAGTAGATGATGAACAAAGAATGAGAAAAATTATAAAAGACTTTTTAAGAGCAAAAGGATTTAGCATTTTAGAAGCTGAAGATGGAGAAAAAGCATTAGAAGTTTTTGAGGAAAATAGAAATAAAATTAGTTTAATATTGTTAGATGTAATGATGCCTAAGCTAGATGGATGGTCTGTTCTAAGACAAATTAGGCAAGACTCAAAAGTTCCAATAATAATGTTAACAGCAAGGGGAGAAGAACAAGATGAATTGTTTGGATTTGAGCTAGGAGTAGATGAATATATATCAAAACCATTTAGTCCTAAAATATTGGTTGCAAGGGTAGAGGCAATATTAAAAAGAACTAATCAAACACAAAGTTTTGCTAAAGATTATGGTGGAATAGAATTAGATAAAGAAGGAAGGACTGTAAAAGTTGATGGTAAGACATTAGAATTAAGCCTAAGAGAATATGAATTATTAACATATTTAATGGAAAATGAAAATATAGCACTTTCAAGAGATAAAATATTAAATAATGTTTGGAATTATGACTATTATGGTGATTCAAGGACAATAGATAGTCATATAAAAAAGATAAGGCATAAATTAGGTAAAAAAGGAAAATACATAAAAACAATGAGAGGCGTTGGTTACAAATTTGAAATAAAATAATTCAAGGAGAAGGTAAATGAAAAAACTAAAAGAAGCATTTAAATCTGTACGAGTAAAGTTGTTTTTAACATTAAGCATTTCTATATTAATTATAATATTATTACTAATAATTATTAATAATGTTGTATTAGAATCATATTACATGTTAAATAAGGAAAATACATTAAAAAATGTATATAATCAAATAAATATATATTATAATAATCAAATGGATGAAGACTATATAGAAGCGGAATTAGAAAAAATATCAATAAAAAATAATTTTGATATTTTAATAAGAAATAATTCACGTGAAAATGTATATAGTTCAGAAAAAAACTTTGTATGGAGTTTTGAGGAAATAAATGCAATAAAAAATAAAATAAGTATTAACGCAGAAGAGATTTTAGAAAAGACAGATACATATACAATGAAGAAATTAAAGGATTATAAAAATGGAATAACTTATATATTTTTTAGTGGCAAATTAGATAATGGTTATACATTATATTTAAGGATGCCAGTTACTGCAATAGAAGATAGTGTACGTATTTCAAATAACTTTTTATATTTAATTGCAGGTTTTACAATTCTAATTGGAGGAATAATAATACTTGTAGTTTCAAGGAAATTTACTGAACCAATACTTGAATTAAATGACATAGCAAAAAAAATGTCAAAATTAGATTTTAGTCAAAAATATAGAATAACAGATGCAGATGACGAAATAAATAATTTAGGAAAAAGCATAAACATAATGTCAGATAAACTTGAAAAGACTATAAAGCAGTTAAGAAATACTAATATGGAACTAGAAAAGGATATAGAAGAAAAATCTAAAATAGATGAAATGAGAAAAAGTTTTATATCTGATGTATCACATGAACTAAAAACTCCAATTGCTTTGATACAAGGGTATAGTGAAGGACTAATAGAAAATGTTAATACAGATGAAGAAAGTAGAAAATTTTATGCAGAGGTAATTCAAGATGAAATTAACAAAATGGATAAGCTTGTAAAACAGTTGCTAGAATTAATGAAACTTGAATATGGTAAGAGAGAATTTAATAACAAAGTATTTGATATTGTTGAATTAGAAAGTGAAGTTTTAAGAAAATCCAAGGTTATGCTTGAAGAAAAAAATATAAAGGTTGAATTTGAAAATTCTGGAGAAATTGATGTATTTGCAGATGATTTTTATATTGAACAGGTAATAACTAATTATATTACTAATGCTATAAAAAATATAAAAGAGGTTAATAAAAAGAAGATTATTAAAGTTACAAATGAATTAAATGAAGATAAACAGATTGTAAGAGTTAAAGTTTTTAATACTGGCGATAATATTAAAGAAGAAAATTTAATGAGAATATGGAACAGATTTTATAAAGTTGATGAGTCAAGAAACAGGGCAGATGGTGGAACAGGAATTGGACTTTCTTTTGTAAAAGCTGTTATGAATAATTATGAACAAGATTATGGTGTAATAAATAAAGAAGATGGGGTTGAATTTTTCTTTGATTTAAAGTATACCGGATTAAAAATGTAAATTAAAAACTAAAAAATTGTAACAATTATTGTAAAAAATAAAATATTTTAAAAAATTGCTTGACAAAATAATAAAAAACTATTATAATCTATAAATGTCAGGAGAAACATGCAGGTGTAGTTCAATGGTAGAACCTCAGCCTTCCAAGCTGATGACGTGGGTTCGATTCCCACTACCTGCTCCAAATCTCCTGACAAACACGCAGGTGTAGTTCAATGGTAGAACCTCAGCCTTCCAAGCTGATGACGTGGGTTCGATTCCCACTACCTGCTCCATTGAAATCAACTTATGGACTGAAAAGTTCGTAAGTTTTTTTTATAATAAATAATATCAAAAAAGAGGAAAAATTATCAAAATAATTTAATCCTCTTTTTTTGAATATGGAATGAAATCTATGTCTAGCCAGCACTGAATTTGTACTCCTGCACAAATTCTTATATGGGAATTTACAAATCTTTTTATAAATTTTCTTTTATTTCTGGAAACAAGTCATACAAATTATATCCTAATAAATTATCAAAATATTCTTTTAATTTATATGTTTCTTTTATATGATAATGCGTATTTTTATATACTCCGTGCCTTAAAAGTAAGTCCATCATTCTTTTATCTACTGTATATATTTTGTCAGTACACATCAAATCACATAAATTAATTATTTTTTCATAAATTGTATATTCTTTTTTTATATATTCTTTTATAAACTGATAGTTTTGATTACTTGAATCAGTATAATCTCTATCATTTGCTAAACAGTTGATATCATTATTTAAAAAAGAATGTTTTATACATATACTTGCATAATCTTCATCATAGCCTAAAGACTTAATATAATTATAACCATTTATAGCATGAGGTATTACTCCATCATCACTATTCAATCCATACTTTTTACCGATATCATGTATATATCCTAATGTCTTTGCAAAATTACTATCCAAATTTATATTACTTGCTATAACACCTGCTACATAACCTACGTTTTTAGAATGCTTTATCCATTTATCACTTGAAGTTTTACCAATATTTTCATTTAACAAATCTAAAGCCTCTTTGCTTGTTAATTTCATTTTTATTCTCCTAACTTTAAAAATAAATCCTCATATATTTTATTTCTATCTAATTTAGAAACAAAGGTAATATTATGTCTATTATTTGTTGTTTCATAAGAAGTATCTTCTCTCACATTCGGACAACTTATACGTTTTGTTTCAAACCAATTTTTATTTATCATATAAGCTATTACTGATATATCCCATATTACTCTTGATTCTTGTATTCCGTGATATCCATCATTATAAAATCTTTCAATTAAATAATTACATAATTCTGATTTGTTTTTTAAATATTTTTTTAAGGTATTAATATCAATTCTTAATTCTGAAACAATATTTTTACAAGGAAGTATAGTTAACTTCACTTCTGATTCAAATACTATTTTTACAGCTTCAACATCTTGTCTAAAATTATATTCAAGGTTATCTATATAGCCTAGTTCATTGCCACCTAACCAAATAATTTCTATTTTATTTACTATTTGGGGTTCTTTTTTGATTGCTAAAGCAATATTAGTAATAGCGCCAATCCCTAATATATAAGTTTTATTATTTTTTAAAGCAATTTCTATAATTTTATTTACAGCATCATTTGTTTCATCATAACCATTTTGAATGTAATCCATTGAACCCTTAAATACTTTATTATTCGTTTTAAAATTCAACCAATTGCATATTTTTAAAATTTCATTATAACTTAATTCTTGTCCATCTTTTACTTTTACATTTCTTTTTGTATGAGAATATGGTGCGACTGTTATTGCCTCAATATTAAATAAGTCTTTTGATTTTATTAAATATGATAATGCAAATTGGTCATCACATTCATTATAAGTATCAGTATCTAATATAACATTTACTTTTTTTCCTTTATAATTTGAAATAACATTATCTATATCTATTCCTATATTCATGTATATCCTCCAAACTTTTACAAAATTCAAACTATAAAAATTATACTATATAGAACTAATTTTTTCTATACATTCATTGCAATTTAATAACAATTAATATATATTTTTAGAAGCTGATCTTTTTAGTTCATTATTTGAACATTTCTTTAACGCAACTGCTGTAAAAACACCAATGAAGGTTGATAATAAACACTAATATAACCAAATAGATTCTTTCTCCTAATTTTCGTATATATCATCTTTTATTTTTAATATCATTTTTCTGTAATGAGTTTTAAATCAAAATCTTTCATATAAATCTCTAGCAATATTTTCTCCAATTACTTCTAACGATAAATCTTTATTTTGAAATTTTGCTAATTCTATTATTTGGTTTAATGCAATAGTACCAATTCCATTATTTCTATATTTTTCATCTATAAAAAATCTATATAAATATATTTCTTTTTCATAATTTTTAATTCCAATGAATCCAACCATCTTATTGTTATATAAGATTTTATAATATTCTTCATTTTCTTTAAATTTTAATTCTTCTGGTTTTATTATTCTTAATTGATATATTGGATCTACTATATTATGATGTTGCCATTCTTTTATAATCCATTCTCTAAAAAAATCATTATTATCTTTTTCTAATTTAACTTCTATCTTTTCCATTTAACCCATCCTTAATTTATATATTTTACAAATTTAATTATCTTTTAGTTATTATTTCCTTAAATCTATAATATCAGATTCACATTCACCTGTCCCAATTATAGTAACTGGTACATTAGTTTCTTCTTCTATCTTTTTTATAAATTCTAACACTTTATTAGGAAGTTTTTTATAGTCTCTACATTTATATGCTTTCCAATCAATATATTGGGCAAAATTTAATACAATTTGTGTAGGTTGATTAATCATAATGTTATATTTTAATCTTTCCCAATTCATTTCAAAAACTCTTCTGACTTTTTTTGTTACAGTTGTATATTCTTTTAGTTCAATATTACAGCCACTTCTTTTTTTTACTTCTTCCCAAGATATCTCTTTGCTTCCAGCATAATCACCACTATATATGTCGATTCCTATGTTTGTTTTATTGCTTATTCTAATTGGATAGGGCCTAATAATCATATAAATTTCTTTTACTTTAAATGGACTACATCCTGCATCTGCTATTAATTGACTAGTACTACACATTCTACTTGTAACATTAGGATAATCCAATCCATAATTTATATCTAAATCTTGTCCCTGAGATCCTTCTATTAAAATATCTTCAGTACAATTATTAATCATTATCGCGGTGTCAACTATTTCGATTTTATTTTTCATATCATTAGGAAGGGTTTTAAAATAATCTTTTGCTAAAATAGTACCAGGTTTTCTAATTATTTTTTCTGCCTGGGCAACACCACAACCTTTAAAGGTAGAACCACTTTTAATTATTTTTTTCTCTTCTTCACGATGTCGGTTTTGTATTATCATAGCCCTTGGGTTAATATAAATTTTTCTATTTCCGATTAAATCAGAATATTTTCTAATTTCATCAAACAATATTTCTGGTGTTATAACACATCCTGCATTTAAAACTAATTTGCAATTTGAATTTACCATTGCCATAGGTAAATGACTAACTATAATTTTTTTTTCATTATCATCTACATATGTATGGCCAGCATTGCTTGACCAATTATTGGTTGCCATAGAAAAATTGGTATGTTTGGCTAAATAGCCACAAATTTTTCCTTTTCCACAGCTTCCAGCTTGTCCATCTATTACTACGGTAATATTTTTATTGCTTATAAAATCTTTATTATTCACACAATCATAAAATTTTTTGATATTTTCTAAATCAAAGATCTCTTTAATAAATTGGTTTAAGTTTGATAATCCTGCAATTTCTTTGTTATAAGAATTCATAACAAAATCAATATTTTTCCATTCGTAATGTCCTTCACTATTATCAGTGACATAAACTTCATCTACACAATCATATATAACGTTTAACTTGGTATTACTATTTAGTATATTGTCTTCTGGATATACATATGTAACTAATAATTTAGGTTTATTCATGGAAATACCGGTTTCTTCTTTGCACTCTCTTCTTGCTGCTTCAACTGGAGTTTCACCACTTTCTATTTTTCCTCCAATTCCATTCCAACAACCTTTATAAGGATTTTTACTTCTTTTAACAAGAAGCACTTTATTATAATTCTTATTAAATAGCATTATAACAACATAATTTTTATTCATATATATACCTCCAAGTATTTTAATTATAATCATCATATCGTAAAACAATTAAGTGTTCTCTATAGTTCCATGTAAATTCTATTATTGGAATTTACATGTCCTTTCAAATAGCGTAGTATTAATAACCTAAGTGTATTTTTTTTATTAAATCATAAGTTTTATTAATATTGGAAGAATCAGCTAGTTCTTCTTTTGAATATCTTACTTCTGATGTTAGCTCTCCATTATAATTAATATCTGTTAAAGCCTTTCTAACATCATCCCAATTAACAGTTCCATCAAATGGCTGGTTATGAGAATCTGTTCCGTAATTATCATGTATATGAGTGACAATTAATTTATTACCAATTTTAATTATTTCGTTGTACATATCTAGATTTCCAACATTGGCATGACCAAAGTCAAAACAAATACCTAATACTTCTTTTGCATATTTTTTATTATAATATTCAACTATTTTGATAAGTTCATCTATATAAGGCGCTGTATTTCTAAATAAAGGTTCATCTTTTTCCATCTGAGTTCCATTTTCAATTGCTATTAAAATATTATTTTCAATTGCTTTTTCTACAAAAGGTTCTAAATATTTTATATTGTGTTCTATAGATTTATCGATATCGTAATTATAATTTTCATCTAAATATGTACCTACATGAATAACTATTCTTTTTACACCAACTTCTTTTGAAATATCAAGAGCTTTTAATATTCTATTCTTTAATATATCTATATCATTTCTTTTATAGTAAGTATTAAAGAAGAATGGATAATGAATAGGGGCATGAGCAATATTAAATGTTATAGATGAATCTTTTAAAAATTTAATTAAATCTCTAAATATATTTTTATAGTTATCTTTATCAAGTAGTTCTTGTATTTCAAAAAAATTTAAGTTAGCATAATTAAATTTAGAATCTTCCAATCTTTTTATTCCTAATTTAAAATTTTCAACATTATTTTTTTCACCCACAATTCTTGTTGTTTGTGAATATATAATATCATTTTTCATTATTTTTCCTCCTTTAAAATATATTTATTTAATATATATCTTTGGTACTCATGATATAGCTTATCTTTATACTCTAATGGTGAAACCCAAAGAATTCTATGATCCTTTTCTATTGGTGCTAAGATTTTTTTATCAAATTTTGCAATGTATATTGTTGCTTCAACATCTAGATATCCATATTTAGCGTTATAACACCAAGAATTAATCTTATCAAAGAATTTTACATCTGTTAATGAATAACCTGTTTCTTCAATAATTTCACGTTTAAGAGTTTCTTCTATTAATTCATCTTTTTCGCGCCCTCCACCTAAAAGAAAATAAATATCAGATTTGTCAGTAGCAATAGCAATTTTTTTATCTTTAATTCTTTCAATTATAGCATAAGCACAAATCCTTTTTTTATATTGTATTCCATCTTTTTTAGAACCTATTCTTAACATTATTTCCTCCGACATATATTATTACTTTTATATTATACTATGAAATATCCCAATTTTCCATACTCCATTGAAATTTAATATGATTTCATTATAATTCTTTAAAAAAGAGGGGGATGGTTTGTAAAATGTTACTTAATTGTTGCATAAAAATAGCTCACGGACTAATTAAAGTTCGTGAGTTTTTATTGTTTCATTTTTTATCCCCTTACATGTTTTTATAAATTCTTCAAATATTTTATTGTTACTTTCATCTAATAATAATTTCATAATTTTTTTGTTACTTTTCCTGTTTTATCTATATTATAGTTTTGCTTAAAAAATATACTAACAGAAATAAATTGGTAGATTGATGAACACAATTGTCCAATACCAGTGCAAAAAGGTGTTTTTAAAAGAGACATTATCATTCTCAAAATAGAAGAAATAATTTTATTTGTTGTTGTTTTAAGTGCAGACCATTCTAATTGCAAATAACAAGTTTTAATTCTGTATATAGGATACATAATGAAGTTAATAATTTCAAATCCAAAATAAATCATTGTAATTTTAAAGTCTAAATCATAAAATCCATATAAACACACAAACATAAATAAGCTTGTCAAGAAGAGTATACCTAATAATTTATAAGCGTTATTCCTGTGCTCTTTATAATTAAAGTTATTTTTACTAATATCAATTGTAGCAGCAGTAACTATAGCATCTGTAGTATCCCATTGAGTATCTGTTATAAGTGCTACAAATGTAAGGGCAAGTGAAAATTGCTCTCCAAATTCTAAAGCGTTGCTTAGTCCAAATAAAAAAATCAAGAAAAATGCAATATTGTTAAATAACTCTGTTGAATCATATTTTATACATTTTATTATATCTAATTGTAATTTGAATTTTTCATTATTTTTTACATAAATATATATAGTAAATAAAGCCAAAGGGATTAGAGTTACTGTAATTATGGTAATTTGATTTTTTGTTATTAAAGATGTACCAATCAATAATATAAAATTTAATAAATTAAATATTAGGGAATATTTATTTGCTAGTGAATTTTTTTCTTCATAATATAATTTATTTAATATCATTGCAAACTCTAAACAAACAAATAATTGTAATACAGAATATATTGTAAATGTTTTATATATGTTAACATCCATGTTCATAAAAATTATATAATTATCAATATTAATTAAAATTATTAAGAAAATAATAATTGCAACAATGGTTCCTATAAACATACCAGACATTACAGCATTTTTATTATTGTCTTTTTCTTTATTTATGTTTGCACCAGTAGAAAATATTGATTTTAGTATATAGTATATAAATTGTAATGGGTAAGTCAAAGTAAAGATATTAATTAAATTTTTATCAACAATTATACCTAATAAAAACCATGAAATTATTGGTATAAAAGATAATAACGATAAATCAAAACTAATTTTTAATAATCGTTTCACCAGTATTCCTCCTATATAATGATTAAATAAACAAGATGATAACTAGCTGTTTCTAAAGTTTCAAAACCTTAACTTTATATCATCTACAAATGTTAAGTTTTTACTATAGTAACATATTTCGACATATTTTAAAATACTTATAGGTGTTTTTGTTTTATTTTGTAAAATTTAATGAAAAAAATAAAATGTTATGTTATAATCAAAGCTGTTATACATTATTTGATAAATTTAAGATAATTTTCATTTTGAATTAAACAATAAAAGGAGAAAAAATGAAGGGAAATTTTAGAAAATTTGTATTGTCTTTATATAAGCCAGTAAAGTCTTTAACATTTATTATGATAGGTTGTATGATTATTTCACAAATATTAGATTTAGTTAAACAATATATAATAAAAGGAATAATTGATTTACCAAGTATGGAGAATTTCCAAACAACGGATTTATATAAAACTATAATTATTTTATTATGTGTTATTGTTTTGGAATTGATATTTTATTATACTTCTAATATAACAAGAACAATACATATGGTAAAAAAGCAGACACCATATATTTCGGAAAAGTTAGTTAATATTTTGGATAAAAAAACGTATTCCTTTTTTACAGATAATTATACAGGGAAGATATCAACAGCAATTAATGAAATAAATAATGAAATTACTAACTTAAATACTCAGATAACAACTAAATTTATTTCTTTATTGACTTCTATGATAAGTAGTTTAATTGTTTTATATACAATTAATATAAATATTTTTATTAGTGCAACAATACTTTTTACCGGAATAATAGTATCAAGGTTAATATATTTTTCAAAAAGATATTTGCCAGCAATAAAAAAATCGGAAGAATATAATAGGGAATATAATGGAATATTGAATGATGCTGTATTAAATTTTACATCACTTAGATTATATAATTCTGTACAAAATTTTTCAAAAAATTTAAAATCTAAAAAACAAGAAGTGAATTTTTATAGAAATAAAGCTTCTATAAAAGAATTTGCTTTTGGAGCCATAGCAAATGTGGTGTATATTGCAGTTTTAAGCATATTGATGATATACTCAATTTCTTTATTTGAAAAAGGTATGATGACATTAGGAAATTTTATATTTTTTATAAATGCTATGATTTCTTTAAAGAGTCAAACTACTTCTTTCACATGGTCATATATACATATAGGTGAGATTATGGTAAAACTGAAAAATAGTTATGAACTTTTGTATACTAAAGATAATATACAAGATAGTAATGAAAAATATATACAAATAGATACAGGCAAAATTGAATTTAGGGATATGTCATTTAAATATAATAAAAATTATATTTTTAAAGATTTTAATCTAGAAATTAAAGATAAACAAAAAGTAGGAATTATAGGGGTTAGTGGAAGTGGAAAAACAACACTAGTTAATTTGATATTTAAGTTTTATACTCCACAACATGGAAGTATTTATATAGATAATAAAGATATTTCAAACTATAATACTAATTCATTATATAGTAATTTAACTTATGTACCTCAAGAAACAATATTGCTACATTCTACTATTTATAATAATATAAAAATAGCAAAGCCGGATGCAACAGATGAAGAAATATATAATGCAGCCAAAAAGGCTGAACTTCATAATTTTATAGAAAGTTTAGAATATAAATATGATACAATTGTGGGAGAGAGAGGAATAAAACTATCAGGAGGGCAAAGGCAAAGAATAGCATTAGCTAGAATATTTTTAAGAGATTCTAAAATTGTTATATTTGATGAGGCTACCAGTAGTTTGGATAATAATACAGAATTTAAAATACAAAAAAATATAAATAAGTATTTTGATGATCAAACTATTATATGTATAGCTCATCGATTATCAACATTAAAAGATATGGATAATATTTTAGTTATTGAAAAAGGAAAAATAGTAGATTATGGAACTCCAGACTATATTATTCCTAAATATGATAATGAAGAATTTATGGCAGAAGAAAGTTATTTGGAAATTTAATAAAATATAATGAAGGTAAAAAGTTATAAAGGTGTAATAATATGAATTATTCAAATGAGTTTAAAAAGAGAATTCAAAAAAGAATGGAACATGAAACAACAGATAAAATATACAATGATCTAATAACTGAGTATTATGAAAAGTTTATTACAATGGAGATTTTGGAGGGCTGGAAAAACCAATTGCTAAAATCAAAATTTAAGTTGCAAATTCAAGAAAAAATCAAATTTACGCCAATAGAAAAAATATATGAAGAATTAAATAGTCTTTATTATAAAGATTTTATAACACTAACACAATTAAAAAAATGGAAGGAACAATTTATAAAAAGAAAAATAAAGAATAAAGTTCAGCACACAATGTCAAGGAATTCAAGCAAGGTCGAAGATATATATGATGAGATTAATGCTAAACATTATACAGGTTTTATTTCTAAAGAACAATTAAAGAATTGGCAAAAAGAGGTTCAAGATTCTAAACAAATAAGAATATATACACAAAATGGAAGATATAAAGAAGCGGAAATATTAGCTAAGAAATATCCTGATATTGATATAATACAAGCACAACTAATAACAATATATTTAAAACAGAAAAATTACGAGGAAATAGAAAATATTGCATCAAGATTTCCTAATAATGCAAATATACAATCAAGGTTGATAACAGCTTATATAGAATTAGAAAATTATACAAATATAGAAAAAGTTGTAAAAAGATTTTCAGAAAATAAAGTGACACAAAATCAGTATGAAACTTTGCAATCTCAGCTAATGACAGCATATATTAAAACTGGAAGATATAAAGAGGCAATAAATATTGCAAAAAAATACCCAGATAATGTCATATTTCAATCAAAGGTTGTTCAAGTATTGATAATTATATCAGATTATAAAAGAGGTGAGGAAATTGCGAAGAGATTTCCAGACAATATAATTATGCAATCACAATTAATGAGTATTTATATTAAAACTGAGAAATATAATGAAGCAGAAGATATTGCTAAAAAACATCCAGATAATATAATAATAAAATCTAAATTAATGGATGTTTATATTAAAAAGAAAGAATATGATGAGGCTATAAAGCTTGGAAAAAATGATAAAAGTGAGGTAATACAGTCAAATTTAATTTCTGTATATTTATTGCAAGAAAAATACAATAAGGTAGAGGAGATTGCAAAAAAATTTGATTGTGCTGAAATTCAGTCACAGTTGGTTACAGCTTATATTAATCAAAGGCTATATGATAAGGCTCAAATGGTAATTAACAAATATCCTAAATTTCCTATAATGCAGTCTCAATTAATTTCTATTTATATAGAGAAGTGGAAAGAATCTGCAAAAGAGAAAATGTTGGATGAGGCTGAACAAAAGGCAAAGGAGTTTTCTGAATATTTACCAATACAGTCACAATTAATTACTATTTATATGTTAAAAGGGGAGTATGATAAGGCAGAAAAGTTAGCTAAAAGATTCCCCAATTATGCTCCTATACAATCACAGTTAGTTACAATATATATTAAAAAATGGAAAGATGAAGAAGCGGTTAAAATTGCTGATAACTTTAAATGGTATGAACCTATACAAGAACAATTATTTGAACTTTATATGAATCAAAATAATTTCAAAAAGGCTAAAGAAATTGCAGATTTTATGCCTCATAGCAGAATTATAAAAAATAAATTTTTAAGTTTTAGAAATATAACTGTGGGAGATAAGTTGGCTGATGATGATTTTGATAGATGATTTTAGGGCGGGAATTTTTTCTTGCCTTTTTACTTGAATTTTTATTAAATAAAGGTTATAATATAAAGGTAGTTGCGGGTATAGTTTAGTGGTAGAATCCCATGCTTCCGACCTGGTTGCGCGAGTTCGATTCTCGCTACCCGCTCCATAATGCATTTTCGCCGAACTGCTTAAAAATATTGATATAAGTAAGTTTGAAGAAAATTCAAAAATGAGTATCAATCACATTTATATAAGTCGATTTAATCGGCTAATTTTTATACTTTTTTTACCAAAAAGTATAAAAATTAGCCTCAAATCATGTCAAAAACTATTGAAATTTCCGACTTTATCTGATATAATAAGCAAGTAAATTACTTACCTTGCAGATAGCAAGTTTAGTATAGAACAACTGATAACAATAATTATTGTGACAGGAGGGACAGCTATGAATGTTAATCTACCATATGAAATTGGTACAGTTTTGAAGACAATGGAGTCTGGAAAAGTTCAATACGATAAAGTGCACCACTATATTGTAGGAAACAAAATTCAGGCTATATTGGAACTGTGCTACGAAACAGATCCTCAATATCTACACCGATAGATATTGAGGAATTACAACAAAGATGGGAGGTTTTCAAAACTTATGGCAAAAATTAAGAATACTCCATATGGATGGGAATTTGACGTTTGGTGCAAAGACTGTAAAAAAGTTATTACGGTTGAAGGACCAGAAGATTTAAGAAAAGAAACCATTCCTGGAGAAAAACATCCAATGTTTTGTCTTGTTTGTCCATCGTGTAAACGAGAGATTCGATTTGATGGAATTGTGGGACATACATTAAGTCCTGAATTTATCAGACAGGTACAAGACAAGTAATAACCCGAATTTGTCTAAAAAAAGTAAGGGAAATCTTTTATACCAGGGATTCCCCTTACTTTTTTATCAAAAATGGCAAAACAGATACATATTTATTTCAAATACTTTATATCTGTATCATTTAAAATTTTCATTTGTGAAATAGCTATTTTATTTAATTTTTCAAGTCTTTCAGATTGTTTTAATCCTTCATTTATAAAAACAGAATTTAAATTTTCTAAATTTGCTAAACATATTAATTCATTCATTGTTGCATAATCTCTTATATTTCCATCTAAATTAGGATTTTTAGTACGCCATTCTTTTGCTGTCATACCAAATAAAGCCATATTTAATACATCAGCTTCTTCTGCATAAACAAAGTTTATTTGATTTTTAGTTAATTCTTTAGGTACTAAATTATTTTTAATAGCATCAGTATGTATTCTATAGTTAATTTTAGAAAGTTCTCTTTTGGCATTCCAACCTATTTGCTTTTGTTCTTCTGCTTTTAATCTTTCAAATTCTTTTATCAATAATAGTTTGAATTTTGGACTAATCCACATTCCAAATTCAAAAGCAATATCTTTATGAGCATAAGTTCCACCATATCTTCCAGCTTTTGATATTATTCCAATCGCATTTGTTTTTTCTGTCCATTCTTTTACACTTATTTTATAACTATTTAAACCTGCTTGACTTTTAATTATGGCGAATTCGCCATAATTAAAATTAGGATTATGAATTTCTTCCCAAATACCTAAAAACTCAATAGTATTTCTATTCCTTAGCCAGTCTGAAACAAAGAAATCTCCATCTTTTGATTTTAACATATCAGTAATTGATATATAATCTTCATCATCAATTTTTATATAAGTAATCTTTTGATTTAAAACATTTAATTCTGGCATATCTTGACCTCCTTTTTTTTTATGGTATAACGATTTATTCCAGTTATTATACCAAACAAAAGTTTTAAATTCAATATTTATTAAAAAAATTGTAAAAATATTCTATAATATTGTAAATAACTTATGAAAAATCAGATAAATCTACACTTTCACTTTGATAAAATATACTTAATTTTTTTTCAAAAGTCCAACCTTAACTAGTTCATCAGTAATTTCTCTTATGCTGTTAATAATATTCTTTTTGAAAGAATATACATTATCATTTTTTAGTATAGAATTAGTCTTAGAATTTGATAGAGCATAGTCATATGGTGACTTTGTTTTTATTTGCTTTTTTAATGCTTTTATAATATCTGTATTAGTAAAAACATATCTCTCTATATCATATAAATTACATATTTTAATATGATTTGTAATCCAATTATACAAATCACCACTTGTCTCTATATTTAATTTTTTTGCTACATCTTTATATATAAGCTCCCTTCTAATATAGGATTCTTCTAATAGTACTACTATTCCAAAACAATTGTTATAATCAAATATAACTTCCTTATCGTTCTCAAAAAAATTATAAATATTTTTAAAATCTAAACGTACTTGTTTATATAATTGAAGTACATAATTGCTAATTTTATCTATTTCTTGTTTGATATAATTTTCATCTAAACATCTTGTTTTAGCATAAGGAACTGTAGATTTGCATTCAAAAAAAATATAATTATCATTTTCCCTACACATTACATCAGAGGTTTTTAAAGCATTATGTTTCTTTTTATAACATTGCTCTTTCATGACTTCGTCAAACAAAAAAGATTTATTTAGTACTTCAAATAGATAATCTTCTAATACATTCTTTCCAAATAAACTTCTAAGCTCTGAATTAGAATCTGTTAATCTATATAAAAGTGAATCTGTTATAGCTCTTGGAATACAATGAGGTAATGGTAAATTGACTATTCCATTATATTCTATGAATGGATAAACGTATGAAGGTCTAACACAATATAAATAATCGTGTATGCTATCAGAAAATTTATCTATTTCTTTTTGAAAAGCTTCTCTAGAAAGTCTTAGTAAACTTGTTGCTTTTGAATATTTTAAAATAATATATCTTAATATTTGAGGGTCTAAATTAACTTTTAATGAACAAAAGAAACTTAAAATAGACCCTAATTCTAAAAAAGAATTATAATCAACATTAAATTTTTTATAAAATTCTTTTTTCATATCAATTTTATCTGAAACATATGTAAAAAAATAATTATATCTATAATATTTATATATATTGTAAGTTTGAATATCAAATTGTGTAGAACCAAGTGCAATTAACAAAAAGTCAGCAAATTCAATTGTTCCAATTTTATTAACCAAAGTAGGATGTTGATGCTCCTTTATACAATTAATCATTTCAATAAATTTATTTATATTTTTACCTTTAAAATCATTATCGTTATATTCATCTGCTTTGACTGCAAATAATAAGAAAGTTTCAAGTTCCCACGCCATTGGTTGTCCTGAAGTTAATTCTATCCCATTAATATTCATAATTTGCTTTGAATAATATTGTAAAACTCTCATTTTTTCAATAAAAGAATATCTTTTTAAAATAACAGGTAATCTTTCATAATCCATATATTATAATCTCCTATACTATTTTCTATATTTTACCATAATTTTATAAAATATTTAGAAAAATCAAAAAAAAATTCTTTTCTATTGATAAAAGTTGAAAACTATGTTAAATTATAATCATATAAATCGAATTATATAAAAAAGAGCATTACTATTTGCAGATATATTTTTTCGCATACCTGCTCCGTAATCGCTCCATAAGGTAAAATCGTCGCACCAATGTGACGTTAATGATTAAATCAATCTGAAAAGATTGATTTTTTTGTGCGTTATTGCAAAGAAAGGTGTGATGTGTTATGATTAAAATAATTAAAAAGAAAATCAATATGAGTGATGAACTCAAAACCAAAATTAATTGGTCTTGCAAATTTAATAACAGACCCTACCAGATTATTGAGGGTCACCTAAGAATTGTGGAACATACAAATCTAGTGTATGTTGAGCCACACAAAGTAATTATTGGAGATACATTATATTTATTCTTCAATGAACAAAAACATTTTTATATTGGGAATTTAAAGAAAAAAATCCCTATTGCTGATTTATCAGAATACATAGCAAGGCATTAATTGAGAGTTTATATACTCCCATAATATTGGTTTATTTTGTCGTGTAAATAATCAATATAAAGTATAAGGTGTCTTGTTATGTGACACCTTTTTGGTGCCTTTCATTAAAAGAAAAGGAGGAAAAATTATGAATAATTATAAAAATACGGTAGAAGAAATCATATTAAAGGAAATAATATATACTGAAAACGTGTGAGTACGTACTCACATATTTTGTCCAGCAAGCACTGAATTTATACTCCCGTACAAATTCGTATATGGAAATTCCCATACCCTTAATGTTTAGAAAGGAGATTTTAAAATATGAGAATAAGAAATAATAAAGTTAATGTATTTTTAAGTGATGATGAGAAATTTATTTTAAAAAGAGACTCTTCAAAATTAAATTTATCTCAGTCTGAATATATTAGAAATTTAATTGTAGGATATGAAATTAAAATTCCAGAAGTTAAAAAAGAACCAAAGTCTAAAAAAGAAGAATATATTATGGAGAATGTTGCTAAGGCACTAGAAGAAAATATTGAATGTTTAATGAAAGTAAAAAATAAATTTCATTATCTTGGATATTTTGAAGATGAACGTGCAATTGGAACTAAAATTGAATATTTAAAATTACAAAATACTACACTAAAAAAACATATGTCCAATATTGAAAATGATAAAGACAATGCCAACTAAGCATTGTCTTTATATGTTAATTATTTTATTAATGATAAAATTAAAACACAAATAAATATGCCTAATATCATTAAATATTTTTTATAAGTTATTTTTTCTTTTAAAATAAATCTTGAAGATAAAATTGTTACTACAATAGAACTTGTGTTAATTACAGAGATTATAGAAACATTTCCATCTAATAATGCAAATCTGTTAAATATTGAAGATGATGCATCTAATAATGCTTGTAATATAAAAAATTTCTTAGCATTAATTTTTCTAATATCTAGGTAATTCCAGTTTTTTGTAAATAAACAATATATAAATAAACCAATAATAATTATAACTGCATAATTAAAAACTACATACATTGGATTTTGATATTCAGTAACATATATTTTATTTAAAAAATTAGAAATACCATTAAATAATACAAAACCATAAGAATACATAATTGCTTTTTGTTCTAACTTTTTATCTATTTGATTTTTTGAATCAGTCTTATTTTTAGCAACCATAATAGATAAAATTACTAATATAGTAGAAACAAATAATTGTAATAGTGTACAATTTTCTTTTAATACTATAATACCCAATAAAAATGTAACAACTACTTTTGCCTTAGAAATAGATGATGTAATTGCTACTTTTCCATACTTAGTAGCTGAAATCATACAATAAAATCCTATTGACTGCATTAAAATCCCTGGGAACATATTTATCATATCAGCAACATTTAATTTTGTTATAAACTCTGGATTAGTTATCATACTAACTACAATCATAATTAAATGATATGATAATAACCCCATTAATGAAATTCTTTTTGGCTCATTATTTGAACACTTCTTTAAAGCAACTGCTGTAAAACCACCAATGATGGTTGATAATAAACACCAATATAACCACATATATTTTTTCTCCTAATTTTCGTATATATCATCATTTATTTTTAATATCATTCTTCTGTAATGAGTTTTAAATCCTAATCTTTCATATAAATCTCTAGCAATGTTTTCTCCAATTACTTCTAACGATAAATCTTTATTTTGAACTTTTGCTAATTCTATTATTTGGTTTAATGCAATAGTGCCAATTCCATTATTTCTATATTTTTCATCTATAAAAAATCTATATAAATATATTTCTTTTTCATAATTTTTAATCCCAATAAATCCAACCATCTTATTGTTATATAAGATTTTATAATATTCTTCATTTTCTTTAAATTTTAATTCTTCTGGTTTTATTATTCTTAATTGGTATATTGGATCTACTGTATTATGATGTTGCCATTCTTTTATAATCCATTCTCTAAAAAAATCATTATTATCTTTTTCTAATTTAACTTCTATCTTTTCCATTTAAACCATTCCTTAATTTATATATTTTACAAATGCTTTATCTACGTTTTCATCATATCCTAATTTATTATATAATTTATGTGCTTCTTTTCTTTGAACTCCACTAAATAACCAAATACGGCTTACATCTTCATAACTTTTTACAATTTTTTCTGCTTTAATCATTAATTTAGTTGCTATTCCTGATTTCCTATATTCTTCAAGAACAGCTAAATTCCAAATGGTTGCTTCTTTTCCGGATGACATTGTTAAAATATTTAAAGTTACAGTTCCAACTAAATTATTTTCTATATAATATCCTAATACATAAATATCGCTGTTATTTTTAGATACTTCATAAAATCTTTCCGCTTTTGAATTGCTTGTATTACTATTAAAAACTTGTTTCATAATTTTTTGTAATTGTTCTAAATCTTTTTCTTGTATTTCAGCTATTATATTATTTCTATTCATATTTATTGCCTCCATTTTTAATAAATAAAAAGTATCATAATTTTAATGATATAAATCCATTATAATAATAACATATTTTGATATTTTTTTCCATACTCCCTTGAAAATATCTAAGAAAATGATATAATGAACTTATCAGAGAGATTCAATCAAATCTTATAGTCTTAATTTCGTAAACGTGTATAGTTAAGGCTCCAATTAAAACACAGAAATAGCAGTGGATGTAACACTCTTACAACACTGCTATTTTAGATTTTATCACTATATTATCACATTGTTTTCTAATTAAAACAAATAATTTAATTTATTAACTGCATCATATTTTTGCTTATTTGAACTATGTAAGTATATTTGTGTGATTGCAATTGCAGAGTATCCCATTAATTCGGCAACAGCCTGAATGTCTATGTCGTTTTTTAATAAAGTAGATGCATAAGTATGTCGAATAGAATGAAATTTTTTGTGTGGAATATTACAATCTTTTAATATTTTTTTACAAGACTAGATATTTTTTCAATTATGTTTTCTAAAAAAACTGTTTGATATTTAGAAAGAAAACTTAGTTTGTAACTTGTTGGTTATTTACTCCATATGGATTAGTATGCTTGCAACTTTTTAATGCTCTTACACCAACATGATTTTGATATATTAAAAACGGTATACTTACTAAAAAAATTAAAGTGTAATTAGTTCCAATAAGATAGCCGGCAATCATGTAGGCAATGCCTCTTCCTATATATGATAGAATATGTTTATAATTTGCAAAGTGCAATTGTAAATGTTTTGGTATTTCATTTGTTAGAGGTGCATCTATTATTGGACTATAGAAATCACTTAATATATCTATCCACAAAATTGCAATAAACGAAAAAATAGTATTTCTAGTTAATCCCGCAATTAATAAAATAAATATACTTGAAATATTTGCCCATTTAAAAAACTTAATCCTATTTATTTTATCGCTTTTAAAAGAAACTAATATACCTAGACAATTGCAAAATATTTGTAAAACTGCCCAAAATATTCCAGCAACACTTTTATCTATTCCCAAATTATCTGTAAGTATTACCATAAAAAAACCTAAAATTAGAAATAATTGTAATCTTCTAGAGCAAGAATATTTTATATAATCTTTTGCACTATCTATTTTAAGTATTTTTTTCATAATATTAGATTCATTTAAAACTATTCTCTCATTTTTAACTTTAAATAAGAGAAGAAAGCAAATTAAAAATAAGAAGATACAAATTATTATACAAATCTGATAAGAAGTAAAATTATAAAGTACTATACCTATGAAAATACCAGCAACAATGGTACCTATATTACTTGCCAAATCATATAAGTTATCCTTTAATCCAAAAAATACATTATTGATTTTAATTTGTGCTAATAATGGGTACATCCATTGAATTATAAGTGTGTCCACTAATAAATCAATGCAGCTTTGAAAAATTATAATATATTTGTTACTAATTAATAACATACTGACAAAATTAATTAATCTTATAATTAAAGCTATTTGAACAGAGATTCTTATCCCATTTTTAATAACTTTATTTCCAATCAATATAGAAATAAATGCAGCAATAATTAAAGCAATAAAAAAAATTATTCCCAAGCTTTCAATTGTTAATCCTTTTTCAATTAGCCATATTGGTTTAAAAACTTCCCATAAACCAAGGCTTAATCCTAATAATATATATACCATATATATCGACAAATATTGTTTTTTTAATTCTACCATAATCTTTTCATACATCATATAAAAGTTTTTGAATTATTATACTATAAAACAACAAAATTTTACATATTTTTATAAAAATTTAATCATATTGTATATATTTTCATAATTGTAATAAAATTTTGTAAATATTTTTTAATTTGTTGAAAAAATGTGAAAGTAATGGTATATTTAGTAAAAATACTAATTTGCACATGAATATTTATCCAATTTCAGATAATAATACTCAAAGATTAAGTGTTGACAGATTTAAGTATACACTGTGCCAGGAGAACTTTATCAATATATTGGAATTTGATTTTAAACCATATGAAATGTGAAAATAAATATATTATAGAAACTTAATTGAAATAAATAGGGGAAAAATTATGAACAAAGAGAAGTTAGGAAAAAACGCAATATTTTTAATTGCAAGTGATTTAATATATACGATAACAGAATTATTTGCACGAACATTTTTAGTAGCATATTTACTAAAAATAACAAATGACAATATAACACAAGTATCATTATATTATATGATTATTAACTTTATACATGCAATGGGTTCTATATTCATTGGTAAATTTATAAAAAATGGAAAATATAATAAAACAAAAATATTATCTTTAGGAATAATAATAAGAGCAATATTTATTTTATTTATAGTATTATTAGGGAATAAATTATCAAATATGTTTGTAATAGTTGCAATATTTTGTGGTATATCAGAAACATTATATTGGTCAGCTCATGAAATAATATTTGTAGAAATAACTAATAATGAAAATAGGAAAAGTTATATGGCAACAAAGAAAATAGCAAGTACAATAGTAAATATAGTTGCACCTATCATATTAGGGTCAACAATAGAATTATACTCTTTTACAAAAATTGCAATATATGTTTTAGCATTATCAATAATTCAAATAGTTTTGTCTTTTCAAATAAAAATAGATAGCAAAGTTAATATTAAAAAAACAAAATTTAGTTTAAAAAATTACATAAGTACAATAAAAACAAAAAAAGAATTAAAAGTACATAAATACTATAAATCAAATTTATTATATGGAATAGTAGAAGATCCTATGAAGACGCTGGTAACGATTATTACAATAATGACATTTAAAACATCTTTAAATTTGGGAATTTTAACAACTATTTTTTCAATTTTTCAAATTGCAGTTATGTATTTATATAAAAAATTTTATAATAAGAGTAATGCAAAATATATATTATTTGCAGTTTCTAGCTTGATTTTTATAGGAGCTATGGGATTAGTTATTGATATAGATAAAATAACTTTAATAATTTATAATTTTGCTTGTACAACAGGATTATGTATTTTTGATGCAATATATAACACACAAAAAGGGGATTTAATAAAAGAATGCAACATTGAACAGTATGATGTAGAACATGTAATGTTTAACTCAATTTTAACATGTTCATCAAGAGTTATTGGATTTTCTTTAATATTAATTGTAGGAATAATAGATAATATGGTATTTTTTAAGGGATTATTAGCGGTTATAGCCATATTGGTTTTGATTTATTCTAGAATAATTATAAATATAGAAAGAGAGGAAAACAATGAAGAATTAAACAATAATTAAATTATAATGTATAAAATTATTAAAATAAAAATTAAAATTCCCCCAGCATATCTGGGGGGTAATTATTAACCTTCAATTTCATATAAATTTTTATATTCTAAACATTTTTTTATTAACTCATTATGAGTTCCACTATCAATTATTCCATGGTTATCTAAAACAAAAATACAATCTGAATCAATTATGGTACTTAATCTATGGGCCACAATTATTACTGTATGATCTTTAGATAAACTTTTAATAATGTTTTTTATTTTCTCTTGATTATTATTGTCTAGAGAACTTGTTGCCTCATCAAATAAGATTATTTTTGATTTTTTTATTAAAGCTCTAGCTATTGCTAACCTTTGTTTTTGGCCACCGCTTAATATTACTCCATTTTCACCTACTATAGTGTCATATCCATCTTGCATTTCTATAATAACATCATGTAATTGAGCTTCCTTACAAACTTCTTCTATTTCTTTATCTGTTGCTTGAGGATTTGCTAATTTTATATTTTCTTTTATTGATAGATTAAAAATGTAAGGGGATTGTGAAACTATTGAAATATTATTTTTTATTGTTTCTTCTGACAAAGTATTTATATTATAATTATCTATTAATATTTCACCATCATTAGTGCTGTAACTTTTGTTTATTAATTTTAGTATAGTAGATTTACCTTCGCCACTTTTACCAACGATAGCTACCATTTGGTTGCAATTTATTTTAAAATTAAGGTTGTTAAATAAGTTATTTGAGTTATATTTGAATTTTACGTTTTTAAATTCAATTGAACCTTTTATATTTTTGATATTTAAATTTCCATATGTTTCTTTAGAAAATGAGTTATATGAAATTATATCAAATACTCTTTGCGATGATACTTTTCCGTCTGCTAATTTTTCTCTTATTTCAGATATATAATTTATTAAATCTAATACTTTATTTTTGTATAAGAAAATTATTAAAAATGAACTTATTTCTAAAAACTTATTTGTAATAAAGTAAACTGATATTAATATAAATATAAAGTCTAATATGTGTTGAAATGCTTTAATCCATCTATCCCATGTCCTTCTTGTATGTGTACTCTTTATTTCTGCTTTGATTGTTTCTGTTTGTTTTTTGTTTACATCCTGCATAACAACTGATTTTAGATTAAGATTTTTTATTTCTCTAATTCCTCTTATTACATCAGTGTATAATCCAACTACAGTTTCGTCTTTTTCTTTATAGTCTTTTTTTGCTCTTTTATAATAAAACAATTTTTTAGATGTTAAGATATATACTAATATTATATTAAAAATCAAATATAAACCTAAATATACATTAAGAAAAAATACATAAATAATAAAACTAACATTAAGTATAATACCTGATAAATCATCGGTTACGTAATCAAATAATTCAGACAATTCAGTTGTATCTTTATTTAATCTAGATATAAAAAGACCTGAATTTGTATTGTCAAAATTTTTAACTTCAAAATTTGTTAAACTTTTTAGCATGTCGCTTTTTAAGTCAAAATTTACTTTTCCATTTAGTTTTAAAACTATTCTTGACCATAAATTTGTAATAATTTCTATTATAATTCTTAATACAACTAAAAATAGTGCTGTTTTTAATATTTGAGTTTTATCAAAATTTTCAAAATAACCTAACATTTTACCTTCATATATTGGTGATAATAAAGATATTCCTGCATATCCCATGCTTAATATAATTACCATTATAGATAAAAATTTATATTTTTTATAATATTTAAATAATCTACTTAAATTGTTTGACTTCTTCTCCATAATTTATAGCTCCTTTTATAACTCTAAGTTAAATATGATATAGAAAAATTATACTATATTTTGACATTTTTTTCGATACTTCCTTGAAAATATTTAAGAAAATTATATAATAAATTTATAAGAGAGATTTAATCATATCTTATAGTTTGAAATTATCTTCAAATAAATTAAAAAAAGTATTAAGAAATTGGATTAAACCATGCTAGAAGACTTGTATGTACGGTTCAAACGTTTTAAACAACTGGAAAGAAAATAAATAATTGGAAAATAAAAACTAAAATAAAGAAGATACTAAAACTAATAATATTATCTTCTTTATTAAATTTATTCTTCTATTTTTGTTATTAAAATTATAGTATACTTGTCTTTTTTTTAATTAGAAACATATTCATAAAATTCTTTCCAACTTTTAACTCTTGGTATATTTGAATATTTGTTATATGGTGTATCCATTAAAATAGTTGTTATACCATTGGAAATACAATCATTACATATATTAACTGAATCATCAATCATAATATCAATATTATGCTCAATACATTTTAAAGATTTAGCATGTTTGTCATAAGCATTTGTTAAAATTAAGTTATCATAATAAATATTATTTTTATCAAGCCATTTTTTTGTCATATTGTAAGGATCTGTATATTCTCCATTATCTCTTCCTGTAATAATATAAATAAAATGACCATCTTTATGTAATTTATCTATATATTCTTTAGCACCTTCAATAACTCCTAAATTTTGAGCTATTCTTTCTATATTTTTTTTATAAAAAGTAAGTTCTTCATTTTCGGTCCAATCAAACATACCATTTCTAATATAGTCAGCATTTTTGTTTATTACGCCTGAATTTCTTAAGGTTTTATCATGCAATAAATATTCTTCTAATAAAGTATTATTAAAGTTTGATATTACATTATCTATATCTATTCCTATTTTCATTTAATCAACTCCAAATCTTATTATTAAGTATGTACCCGTATATATCACAATAATTTATTTTACACTATATGAAAAATTTTTATTTAATTCAAATTTGTCAGATATATTTTGGGTAGTATCAAACTCAATATTATTGTTATTTATTATTTTAAATTCAAAAATAGCATTTGTACCTTTTGCATTACATGTTAAGGTGTTATTTTCTATTACATATGTACCAGTGTTTATTTTTGCTCGTAAATTGGTTATTGTAGATTGCATCCCAATAGCATTTTCTTTAAGATCATCAATTTCTTTGTTAGATTCCTTTTTAGTTATATAAATATAATAAGCCATAATAATAATAACAATAATAGCTAATATTAGAAAGAAAGTTGATAAACTTATTTTTAAAGATTTTTTTTCTTCCATTATTTCATCTCCTCTTTAATAAGAATACAAAAGAATTTTATCATTTTAATTTTACTTTAGCAAGTAATCATATTTAATATTGTAAAAAATAAAAAATTAATATATAATATTTTTCAAGGAGAGATGAATATGAACCTAGAAAAAATAAATGAAATACTAGCCAATAAGCATGTATTGTTGGTAATAATAACAATAATAATATCAATAGTAATATTAAAAGTAAAAAGTAGAATTTTTAACAAAGCAATAAAAAAGGTGGGAAAGACAAAAGATAAAGGTTATAGGAAAGTAATTACATATATAAAACTTACAAATCATATAATTAATTATATTATTATAATAATTGCAACTTTATTTGTTTTACAATTATTAGGATTCAATGTAAGTTCAGTCATAGCGGGAGTTGGAATTGTGTCAGCAATAGTAGGACTATCGCTTCAAGATGCATTAAAAGATATTATTATGGGATTTAATATTATAATAGATAGTTATTTTTCAGTAGGGGATGTTATAAAAATAGATGATGTTGAAGGAAAAGTAGTAGAACTTGGAGTAAAATCTACAAAATTAAAAGATGTAAATACAGAAAATGTTTTGGTAATTGCAAATAGAAATATAGTTAAAGCATTAAGATTATCAGAACAATTAATTATCGACATACCAATTCCATACGAGGAAAAAACAGACAAAATAGAAACTATAATAGACAAAATTGTTTTGCAAATAAAAGAAAATAAAGAAATAAGAGATGCAAAATATCTAGGAATAAATGAATTTGCGGATTCAGCAGTTATATATAGAGTGATGATTTGGTGCCAACCAGAGCAAAAGTTGCCTTTAAAAAGATATGCATTAAGAATTGTAAAAACAACATTAGATGAAAACAATATAACAATACCATACACACAAATAGATATACACCAAAAGTAAAAAAATTACATCTTTGATTTAATTGACAAAAAATATTATAAATGTTAATATAAATACATAAAAAATAAAAGGAGATTGTTATGGAAGAAAATAAGGAAAAAGTTGAAAACAAAGAAGAAAGTGTAAAAGAAGCAGAAGTTGTAACAAACAATGAAACTGTACAAGAAAAAAAAGTAAATTCATATGCACTTGCAAGTTTTATATGTTCATTAGTTGGATTATTAGTATGTGGATTACCATTAGGAATAGCAGCAGTGATAACAGGTGGTTATGCATTAAATTCATATAAAGAAGAAAAAGAAAATGGAAAATGGATGGCAGTTACAGGATTGGCATTGGGAATTATAGATATTGTATGTGTAATAATTTATTTATCAACAGCATATAACGGATAAAAATAAAATATAGCGTAAGAGAAATCTTACGTTTTTTTTATTTTAGAAAAAATTCACAAAAAATTCACAATTTTTTTAGCAAAAGGTATTGACAAGTGCTAAAAATGGTTATAATATATATTAAGTTAGCAATCGAACAAAAAGAGTGCTAAAAGGGGTGGTAAAATGCTAGATGATAGAAAAAAGAAAGTATTACAAGCAATTGTAGAAGAGTATATAAATACAGCAGAACCAGTAAGCTCTAATGCATTAACAAATAATTATGGACTAAATTATAGTAGTGCAACAATAAGAAACGAAATGGCTGACTTAGAAAAAAAAGGCTATTTAGACAAAACACATACATCTTCAGGAAGAATACCATCAGAAAAAGGCTATAGGTACTATGTAGACGAATTAATGAAAGATGACGACATAAGTTTAGAAGAAATAAAATACATTAGTTCAAAATTAGAAACAAAAGTAAATGAAATAGAAGAACTAACAAAAATAGCAGCAAATACAATTTCTGAAGTAACACATTATACAACACTATCAATAGGACCAAAAAATGATGAACAAATAATAGAAGAAATAAAATTTGTTCCATTAGGACAAAGAATGATAATGGCGGTAATACTAACAGAATCAGGATTAGTAAAAGAAACAATAATAAAATTTGATGAGGACATAACTGAAAAACAAGTAGAAACAGTAAATTATATGTTTAATCAAAAACTAAAAGGAAAACCATTAGAAACAATAAAAGGACCATTAGAAGATTACTTATTTGATGAAATGACATACAGTGTAAATGTAATAAAACCAATAATAGAGCAAATAAAAAAAGTAATAGAAGAAGACAGTAAAATATATTTAGAAGGAACAAATAAATCATTTGACTTACCTGAATTTAATAGCCTAGAGGTTGCAAAAAACTTTGTAAATGTATTAGACACAAAAGAGTTGATGCAAGATATGTTAAATTCGGGATTTGCACAAGATATAAATGTGTATATAGGAAATGAAAACGAAAAAGATGAGCTAAAGGATTTTAGTATTGTAACATTTAAACACAAAGTAGGAAACAAAGACTTAGGAACAATAGGAATAATAGGACCTAAAAGAATGGACTACTCTAAAGTAATTTCAGTAATGAAATATATAAGTAAAAAACTAGATGAAAACAATCAAAATAATTAAAGAAAAGAGGTAAACTATGTCAGAAAAGAAAAAGGAAGAAAAAAATGAAAATATAAAACAAGAAGAAAAATTAGAAAAAAAGCAGGAAACAAAACGAGAAACAAAACCAGCTAAAGAAAAAGAACTTGAAGAATTAACAGACAGATATAAAAGAGTACTTGCAGAATTTGAAAACTACAAAAAAAGAAGTCAAAAAGAAAGAGAAAGCTTATATAACTCAATACTTGCAGACGTTGTAGAAACAATGTTACCAGTATTAGACAATTTAGAAAATGCAGCAAAAGTAGAAACTAAAGATGAAGATTATAAAAAGGGAATAGAACTTGTGTTAAAACAATTTAAAGATGTATTAAAATCAAAAGGAGTAGAAGAAATAAAAACAGTAGGAGAAACATTTGATCCAGAATTACACGAAGCAGTTAGTAGCATCCAAGATGAAAATTTAGGCGAAAAAGAAATAGCACAAGAATATAGAAAAGGCTACAAAATAGGAAGTAAAGTTATAAGACATTCTATGGTTGTAGTTGCAAATTAAAAAAGTTATTAAATTTTAAAATATAAATTAAAGAGGAAAGACCTCAAAAGAAAGGAAGTATAAAATTATGGGAAAAATTATAGGAATTGACTTAGGAACAACAAATTCATGTGTAGCTGTTATGGAAGGAGGAGAGCCAGTTGTTATACCAAACGCTGAAGGTAACAGAACAACACCATCAGTAGTAGCATTTTCAAAAAATGGAGAAAGATTAGTAGGACAAATAGCAAAACGTCAAGCTGTTACAAATCCAGATAATACAGTTATATCAATAAAAAGAAAAATGGGAACAGCAGACAAAGTTAAAATAGAAGGTGATACATTTACACCACAAGAAATATCTGCAATGATATTACAAAAATTAAAAGCAGATGCAGAAAATTATTTAGGACAAAAAGTAACACAAGCAGTTATTACTGTTCCAGCATACTTTAATGACAGCCAAAGACAAGCAACAAAAGATGCTGGTAAAATTGCAGGACTAGAAGTATTAAGAATAATCAACGAACCAACAGCAGCAGCACTTGCATATGGAATGGATAAAGAACAAGATCAAAAAATATTAATATATGATTTAGGTGGAGGAACATTTGATGTATCTATACTAGATATTGGTGATGGAGTATTCGAAGTTTTAGCTACAAATGGTAATACACATTTAGGTGGAGATGACTTTGATGAAGCAATAATTAATTATTTAGTAGATGAATTCAAAAAATCAAATGGAATTGATTTAAAAACAGATAAAATGGCAATGCAAAGACTAAAAGAAGCAGCAGAAAAAGCAAAAATAGAGCTATCTGGAGTTCAACAAACACAAATTAACTTACCATTTATAACAGCAGATTCTACAGGACCAAAACATTTAGACATAACACTTACAAGATCTAAATTTGAAGAATTAATTCATGATTTAGTAGAATCAACAGTAACACCAGTAAACAATGCATTAAAAGATGCAGGATTAAGTGTAAATGATATACACAAAGTATTATTAGTTGGTGGATCTACAAGAGTTCCAGCTGTTCAAGAACTAGTAAAAAGATTAATAGGAAAAGATGCAGATAAAGGAATAAACCCAGATGAATGTGTTGCAATTGGTGCAGCAATTCAAGGTGGCGTTCTTTCAGGAGATGTAAAAGATTTAGTATTATTAGATGTAACACCATTATCACTAGGAATTGAAACATATGGAGGAGTATTTACAAAATTAATAGAAAGAAACACAACAATACCAACTAAAAAATCACAAATATTCTCTACAGCAGCAGATGGTCAAACATCAGTAGAAGTACACGTATTACAAGGTGAAAGAGAAATGGCTGCATATAATAAAACATTAGGAAGATTCCAATTAACAGGAATACCAGCAGCACCAAGAGGAGTACCACAAATTGAAGTAACATTTGATATAGATGCAAATGGTATAGTACATGTATCTGCAAAAGATATGGCAACGGGAAACAGCCAAAATGTATCAATAACAGCATCAACAAATCTTACAGATGAAGACATAGATAAAGCTGTAAAAGATGCAGAGGCACATGCTCAAGAAGACAAAAAGAAAAAAGAAGAAATTGAAGTTAAAAATAATGCTGAAAGTTTAGTATATAATAGTGAAAAAACATTAGGAGAATTAGGAGATAAAATAAGTGCAGAAGAAAAAGCAAAAGTAGAAACAGAAATAGATAATACTAAAAAAGCATTAGAAACAAACGACACAGAAAAAATTAAAGAAGCTACTGAAAAATTAACAAAAGTATTCTATGAAATGAGTGAACAACTATACAAAAATGCAAATCCAAATGGAGCACAAGGTGCAGATGCTAGCCAAGAAGGACCAAAAACAGATGAAAATGGAAATGTATATGATGCAGACTATAAAGTAGAAAATGGAGATGACAAATAAAATTTAATAAAAACTTCGTCTTACTTTGTTAAGCTACGAAGTTTTTACTTTAATTAAAAAAGAATATGGTTACCATCCAAAAAAATATGTTAATTTTTTTTGGATGGAGATAGACCAAGTGAATTGGAGTGAAAGGAAAAGATGGCAGGAAAAAGAGATTATTATGAGGTATTGGGTGTTGATAAAAATGCAACAGATGAAGAATTAAAAAAGGCATATCGTAAACTTGCAAAAAAATATCATCCTGATGCTAATCCAGACAATAAGGAAGAAGCAGAAGCCAAATTTAAAGAAGTAAACGAGGCATATGAGACATTATCAGACTCACAAAAAAGAAAAATGTATGATCAATTTGGACCTGATGGACCACAAGGGTTTGGAGGAGGCCAAGGACCATTTGGACAGGGAGGATATTATTCTTATACAGGTTCTGGTTTTGATGGTTTTTCTGACTTTGGCGACTTAGGAGATATATTTTCATCATTTTTTGGTGGTGGATTTGGAGGAAAAACAAGAAGACCAACTAATGGACCAAAAAAAGGTGCAGACTTAAATTTACATATGGATATTACATTTGAAGAATCATTTTTAGGGGTAGAAAAACAAGTAATAATAAATAGAAATGAAGAATGTACTATATGTCATGGAACAGGTGCAAAACCTGGAACAAATCCAATGAAATGTCCAGAATGTAATGGTACTGGTCAAATAAGACAAGTCCAAAAAACTATATTAGGTCAAATGCAAACAACAAGAACATGTTCTACATGTCATGGAACAGGTGAAGTAATAAAAGAACCATGTGATAACTGCCGTGGAAAAGGAACAGTTAGAAAACAACCTAAAATAAAAGTAAAAATTCCAGCAGGTATTGATAATGGTCAAACAGTTGTGCTAAGAGGAGAAGGCGAACCAGGACAAAAAGGTGGACCAAAAGGCGACTTATATATTACAGTTGGAGTAAAAAAACATAGTATTTATTCTAGAAAAGGAAATAATGTATTATGTGATATTCCAGTTACAATTACTCAAGCTACATTAGGAGCAGAATTAGAAATTCCAATGTGTGATGGAAGTAAAGAAAAATATAAAATACCAGAAGGCACACAAACAGGAACAAAATTTAGCATAAGAAATAAAGGATTTAAAACAATAAATGGATCTTCACAAGGAGATTTTATATTTACAGTAAATGTTCAAACACCAAAAAGACTAACGAAAGAACAAAGAGAATTATTAGTTGAGCTTGCAAAAACAATGAATGAACAACCACCTGTAAAGAAAAAAGGAATATTTGGATAAATAAAAAAATACTTTTAGGTTAAAATATTTATGGTGATAAAAATGTTTAAACCGAAAGGTATTTTTTATGAAAAAGAAATAGAAAATTATGAGCTAGGAAAATATTTATTAAAAAAATATGAAGATACACCCAAAGTAATTATAGAAAATCATAACAATATAGAAGAAATGAGAAAAAGGCAAAATAAAGACTTTATGGATATGAAAAGAAATTTAATAATAGGTGTAAGAAAGACCCATAACTTTGTGCCAAACCATAAAACATCAGACTATTTGGTACCATATACATCATCTGGATGTACTGCAGCTTGTATGTATTGTTATTTAGTATGTAATTACAATAAATGTGCATATTTACGACTATTTGTAAATAGAGAAAAAATGTTAGATAAAATAATAAAAACAGCTCAAAAATCAGATAAAACACTAACATTCGAAATAGGTAGCAATAGTGACTTAATATTAGAAAATACAATAACAAATAATTTGCCATGGACGATAGAAAATTTTAAAAATACTCCAAATGGAAGACTAACATTTCCAACAAAATTTGATATGGTAGATGATATATTAAATGTAGATCACAATGGAAAAGTTACAATAAGAATGAGTGTAAACCCAGAAGAAATAATAAATAAAGTAGAATTTGGAACATCTAGGTTAAAGGGAAGAATAGAAGCAATAAACAAGCTAAAAGAAGCTGGTTATGAAATAGGAATATTGATAGCACCAGTAATAATGGTAGAAAATTGGAAAGAATTATATTTAAAATTAATACAAGAATTAGAAAGCAAGTTAAGCCCCAAAGTAAAAAAAGATGTTTTTTTTGAAATAATATTTATGACATATAGTTTTATTCATACAAAAATAAATGAAGAAGCATTTCCAAATGCTATTAATCTATACAATAAAGAAATAATGACAGGAAGAGGAAAAGGAAAATATATGTATAAAGCAGATTTAAGAAAAGATGGGGAAATTTATTTAAGAGAGCAAATGAAAAAATATTTTCCAAACAATGAAATAATGTATGTAGTATAAAACTGAAGACTAGAAAAAATTTACAAATCTCTAGTTTAATTATATATTCTGTGAAGGGCAAGTGGGGACCGTTTTAGAAAATGTATGAGGTACGAATTACATTTTCTTATAATGGGGAGCCCTGGGAAGAATATATA
>QWCN01001244.1_pt1 | contig 59389 bp, 50 predicted proteins | sample 1972711 | NCBI WGS metagenome assembly QWCN01 (sample SAMN09866707, study PRJNA288562) | Human gut metagenome isolate term1_stool, whole genome shotgun sequencing... | isolation source: gut | host: Homo sapiens | place: USA: California
ATTTCAAGGCTGTAGCGGCATAAATCACTATTTTGTTAGCTGAAATATTGAATTTTCAAGGTGCGAAGCCCATTTTAGGTATGGGAAGTCTTAGTTATTCATTTATGTTGATAATAAAATACCGCCACCTGCGTTCTGTCACGCAATTGCAGCTTATCCAGAATAGCACTGAGATAGTTTCGGACAGTTCCCTCACCCAGAAACAACTCGGCTGCGATCTCTTTGTTGCTGTATCCATCCGCGATCAGCCGGATGATCTCCTGTTCCCGCTCATTGATATTATACATACTGTAATCAAAGGTTTGCCCTGATCGGATCAGTGCCGGGATTTTGGTCATGATCTCCTGTCCGAATACGGTCTGACCTGAATATACTGCCTGCAGCGCCGGCAGAATACTTGAATAATCCTGCTTCAAAAGGTATCCTTTTGCCCCCAGTTTAAGTGCTTTTATGATATATTCATCATCCAGAAATGTAGTCAGAAGCAGAATATTCGCATCCGGATCTTCCTTTAATATCTCTTCTGATGCTTCCAGACCACTCATTCCTTTCATTCGGATGTCCATCAGAAGCACATCCGGCCGATATTCTCTGTATAATCTGCATGCATCATTGCCATCCAGCCCAACCGCCACTACTTCAACATCTGCATTGATCTGCAAAATGGTCTTCAGAGCTTCTGTCACAAGGCAGTCATCGTCTATGATTATTATTTTCATCTCATTTTTGGTCCTCATTTTCTGTATATTTTAATCCTGTTTTTTCGGGATCGTTATAAAAATACGGAACCCGTTGTCTCCGCGGATCTGAAAAGTACCACCAAGCATCTGTACACGTTCCTGCATGTTTTTGAGCCCTATTCCTGTTGTATCCCCTTCTTCTGGATTATAGCCTTTTCCATCATCTTCTATGCATAATTGGTACAAGGCAGGATGTTCTCTCAGGGTAATTTTTACAGATGTCGCATTGCTGTGTTTTATGATATTTGCAATCGCTTCTTTTGTGATCGCGGCAAAACAGTACTTTATGTTATTGGGTATTATTTCGGACATATCGTATTCTAGCGTGCAATTTTTAAAGTCCGAAATAATACTCTTTATTGTATTTTCAAGATTCATTGATTCATCATAAAGATCATGTACGCTTGATCGGATACTGTTCATTGCAGAATTCAGTGAAACATCCAGGCCTTCCAGCAGATTTTCCATATTTTTATCCTGATTTACTGCTTTCGCAGCACCTGTCAGAAGGATCGTCCTTGACAGCAGATGCCCCACATTATCATGGATTTCGCGGGCAATCCTGTTTCGTTCCCGAAGTGTTGCTGCATATATTTCATAATTCTGTTTTTCCTGCAGTGCTTTGTTCTTTTCTGCCAGAAGAAGTGCTCTTTCTTCGCTGTCATCTTTTATCTTCCTACTTTCAAAGTACATTTTATCGTACTCTTTGTTATCTGTTGACATTATCACTGCTACGATATCTGTGAACAGTATATAGAATGTAAAATTCGGAAAATATGTGCCTGTTTTCAGCATCATGAATACGCCCAGAAAGCAGCTCAGAAAGATCTCCCAGACGCTGCCTTCTCTCAATAATCCATACAGCAAAACAGGACAAAACAATGCTGTCTTTGGTACTGCGATACACAGGGTGCAAAATGCCATGTACAGGGCAAACTTCGCATACGTCTTTTCAAAAAAATAATTTCCACATATCAATATCACGCTCCCAAGCAGCGCAAATATGAGTGATCTGTCCAGCTCCATCGACAGCAGCGGCACAGTTCCTCCCAGAAGGAGAATTGCCGTATCACGAAAATATCTCATCCCACAGCCCCTTATCTGTAATGTTTTTCTACATCTCATACACTTTGGTTTATTGCCATTATAATATATTATCTGACTCCGGGCAAAGTGACAAATGTCATATCCTTTGATGACATCACACACTTGGTATTGCCCGTTTTTTCCTCTATAATATCCTTATAACTTCAAAATATATGAACTCGGAGGACTTTTTATGATTCATATAGAAAATCTTGTAAAACGATATGGCGATCTGGTCGCTCTGAACCATCTTAATCTGGATATCAAAGAAGGTGAGATCTTTGGGCTTCTCGGCCCGAACGGTTCCGGCAAAACAACTGCGATCAACTGCCTCCTCTCTCTTTTGAAATATGATAAAGGGGAAATCTATATCTTCGGTCAGAAAATGACGCCTGACAACTACGAAGTCAAACAGCAGATCGGCATCGTACTGCAGAATGTAGCGGTTTTTGATGAGCTGACTGTATCTGAAAATATCGACTATTTCTGCGGTCTGTACATACATGACAAAAATCGGCGCAGGGAACTTGTCGAAGAAGCCATCCAGTTCGCCGGACTGGAAGACTACCGCAAAACACGCCCTCAGAAGCTTTCCGGCGGTCTTCTTCGAAGGCTCAATATTGCCTGCGGGATTGCCCACAAGCCACGGCTTATCATCCTCGATGAGCCTACTGTCGCCGTAGACCCGCAAAGCCGCAATAAGATCCTGGAGGGTATCCAGGAATTAAACCGCCAAGGTTCCACGATCATCTATACCTCACACTACATGGAAGAAGTTGAACAGATCTGTACACGGATCGCGATCATGGATCACGGGCGTGTCATCGCATCCGGAACCACAGAAGAGTTAAAGAAAATGATCAAAACCGGCGAAACGATCACTGTTGAAGCTCTTCTTCTGACTGAAAAGCAACTTCAGGATATCCGAAATCTTCCTCATGTATTCGATGTACATTATGAAGATCAGATCCTCACTCTTCGCTGTACCGGCGCACAGCATAACCTGATCCGGCTTCTGAATTATCTCCAGAGCCAGGATCTCACATTCGGCAGAGTTTTCTCTGAACTTCCGACACTGAATGATGTATTTCTTGAAATAACAGGAAAACAGCTTCGTGATTGATGTATAATTATACATTATCATGTATATTTTTGAGAAAGGATCTTTTTTATGCTGCATTTAATAAAATATAACCTTCTGATCAAGGTGCGAAATTTTAATACGGTCTTCTGGCCGCTTGTTTTTCCACTGATCATGGCTACTTTTTTCTTTTTTGCATTTGGAAATCTGAATGATGCAGACTTTGAAACCGTGCAGGCCGCACTTGTAAAAGAGTCTGACAATCCCGCATTTGGATTTTTCCTTGATCAGGTTCAAAGCGGAGATCCTGAGCTGATCGCTCTTCATGAAATGAGCGAAGATGAGGCGCTTGACGCATTAAACCAGAAAAAGATCTCCGGCATTTACTATGAACAGGCCGTGCCAAGCCTCACGCTCAATGGACAGGGCATTCCCGAGAGTATCCTCCAGTCCGTCCTGGAAAGTTATGAAAATAATCTGCATACGATACAGACCATCCTGAAAAAACATCCTTCCGGACTTCTCTCTGCTCTCCAGCAGATGTCAGATACAAAAGACCTTGTCCGGGAAGTTTCCCTCGGCGGCAAAACAATAGATGGAAATTCGCAGTTTTTTTACGCTCTGGTCGCAATGGGATGTCTTTATGGATGTTTTATCGGTTTTGGCTCTGCGATCACTTTACAGGCCAATTTAACGGCTCTGGCGGCACGTCGCTGCGTTACGCCTACCCACAAGCTGAAACTGATCCTTTCAGAGCAGACTGCCTCTTTTCTTCTGGGTTACTCGGATGTGATCATTCTGCTTCTGTATCTTCGAAATATCCTGAAACTGGATTTTCAGGGACAGTTTGGCAAAATGCTGCTCGTTTCCCTGTTCGGAAGCCTGATTGGTGTATCTATGGGATTATTTATCGGAAGTCTCGGCAGGCTGAATGAAGGCATCAAGATCGGGATCATGCTCGCGATCTCCATGTCCTGCTGTTTTTTATCAGGGCTTATGAACGGCTCTATGAAAGACACCGTAGAAAAACACGCTCCGATCATCAACAGGTTCAATCCTGCTGCACTGATCTCCGATGCTCTTTACTGTATTAATGTATATGACGATGCCTCACGCTATTACAGAAATCTGATCACACTGATCGTCATGAGTGCCGCGCTCGTTCTTGCTTCATTCTTGCTTATCCGGAGGGAACGTTATGACAGTATTTAAAGGATATCTAAAAATTTTAAAGAAAAATCTCGGAATGCTTCTGATGTATCTGGTGATCTTTTTTGCGATTGCCATCGCACTTCAGACTGCTGCCCGCAAAGAGCATCTCGGCACTTTTGAAAAGACACGGATCAATATTGCCGTTGCTGACAGGGATCAGAGTGAGCTTTCCCAGGGACTGATCCGCTACCTCAGTACTATCCACAATGTATCTGAGATCTCCAGTGAACCATCTGTTATGCAGGAGGAGCTTTTTTACAGAAATGCCTCTTATATCGTGCAGATCCCGGAGAATTTTTACCAGACATGTATTGAAGAGGAAGAGCCTCTCTCTGTCACCAAAGTCCCTGGTTCTTATACCTCTTTTTACGTAGATCAGCAGATCAGCACATGGCTCAATTCCATACGTACTTACACAGCCGCAGGTTTTTCCCTTAAGGAAGCCATAGATGCATCCATGGAATTGTCGGCATCGGAAGTAACTATGTACGAGGGGACGGAAAATAATCTGGAAACGCCGCCCTATATTTACTATTTCCGCTATGTTCCTTATCTGTTTCTTGCTGTGCTCAGTTATTCCCTGGGGTATGTTCTCCTGGCTTTTCAGAAAGAAGATATACAGAAACGCATGCGTGCCTCAGCAGTCTCGATGCGTCGCCAGAATATGGAAGGACTGCTCGCGATGTTTATGCTCGGAACTGTACTCTGGCTGATCTCAGCCGCAGGTGTCTGCGTCCTTTTTGGTAAGGAGTTCCTGACTTCTCCGCTGATCGGATATTACATTCTGAATACGGCTTTGATGCTTGGTATTGCACTCTCGCTCTCCTATCTTGTGGGGATCTTTGTCAAAAACAGTAATATGCTGAGTGGGATCTCCAACCTGCTTTCACTGGGAATGTGCTTTCTGTGCGGAGCATTTGTCCCGATGAGCATTATGAACAAAAGTGTCCTTAAGATTGCGCAGTTTCTGCCGGTCTACTGGTATGAATCCGTAAATGAAACACTTGCAAGATACAAAAACCTGCCCATACCTGTTGCGAAAGAAATCTGGAAATCTATGGGAATCGAGGCTATGTTTATTGCTGCCTTTGTGTTTATGATCCTGGCGGTTTCGAAATATAAACAGCAGCGCTGATATTTTTCCCCAGGTCAAAGAAAGCCCCGTAACTGGCTGAACTTGTTTATTAACTATTCAGTCAGCTGCGGAGCCTTTATTTATGATTTTTGATTAAAAGAAAATTCCAACCTGTTCCAGAAAATGTTCCGGATCTTCGGCCTGCGGGAAGTGTTTGGTTTCCTTAAGAGTGACTGCTTCCACAGACGGATTGATGCTCTGGTATGCTTCTACAGCTGCTTCTCCATTATTCTCTGCCTCACCTTCCACAATATAAAGGCTGTTGTCAATCTCTTTAAGTGCACGGGTGATATCGGTGTTCATGTATTTTGCCACTTTGTTTGCATATACATTCTTGGCATAGCAGCCGCCTTTATGTGCAGCTTCATAATAAGCATCCTGCAGATCACGCAGCGGATGGAATGGGTCAAAAGCAAAGTTCTCAATAAACTCGTTATTGATCGCGGCTCTGGATACAACCATATGGTAAACCAGAGTACCAAATACTGGAACTTCCAGACACTTGCGGAAAAGTTTGTCTTTCTTCGTCGGCATCTGTTTGAGAGCTCCCGGATTAACCGGATTGACCATCATGATCTTGTTGAACAGTTTTCCTTCGTTGCGACATGCCATGATGACGAAGGAGCCTGAGTAACCGCTGACGATCACATCTGTCTTCTCTCCAATCACGTTCTTGATGAAATCGCAGATACTCTGAACATATACAAAATTGGTATATGTCATGCCTGGTTTCTCAGAACGTCCACATCCCGGAAGGTCTATGCTGTACACGGTATGTTCCAGTGCAAGATCATCCTCTATCTTGTTCCATTCATATCCGGAACCGCCCGGAAGCATATCATGGATCAGAAGGATCGGGCTTCCCTTGCCTTTTCTCGTATAGTAGATATCACCGAAACGCCAGTGATAGTAATTCTTTCCATTTGTATCAAGCATTTCCTTCAGACCTGCTGATGCTGCAACCACTTTGTTTGCGATGTGTATTATGGCAGTTGTTGTCGTTGCCAGTGCTGCGAGAGTTATCAGTCGTTTACCGTGTTTATTCATAATTTACCTCCCTGTTCATGTCTGAGTAGCCTTATTATACGACAAATGAATTTGTTTTACAATCTATAACAGAGAAAGAAGTTTCTGCACATCTTCCATTCTGGTTGCCCAGCTTGTGGCAAATCTGATTATGGTATGGGTGTCATCAGCCTTTTCCCAGAAGCTGAACTGGACTTCTTTTCGGAGTTCTTCCATCTTGGAATCTTCAAGGATGATAAACTGCTGGTTGGTCGGAGAATCCAGCAGGAATTTATAACCTTTTTCCTGTAATCCCTTTTTCAGGACTGCTGCCGTTTCAATAGCATTTCTGCCGATTTCTTTATACAGATCATCTGTAAAAAGTGCATCAAACTGGACACCCACAAGTCGGCCTTTTGCAAGCAGGGCACCGTGCTGCTTTACTCTTGTAAGGAAATGTTTCGGCATGGTATTTCCTGTAAATACTACCGCCTCGCCGCAAAGTGTGCCTGCCTTGGTCCCACCGATATAGAATACATCACAGAGTTTTGCAATATCCTGCAATGTCACATCTGTTTCTGTAGATGCAATTCCGTAGATCAGCCTTGCGCCGTCGAGATACAGGGGCATTTTGTACTCTCTGCATACGGCTGACAATTCTTCCAGTTCTTTTCTGGAATAGAGTGTTCCGTACTCTGTCGGATGTGAGATATAGACCATCCCCGGAAAAACCATATGCTCGTGATTCTCATCTCCATAAAATCTCTCTGCCAGTTCCCGAAGGTCTGCTGCACAGATCTTGCCATCTGTCTGTGGAAGTTCCAGGACTTTGTGTCCGGTAAATTCTATTGCCCCGGCTTCGTGTGTGCTGACATGCCCTGTCTGGGCCGCTACAACGCCCTCATACGGCTGCAGAAGTGTGTCGATGACAATCTGATTGGTCTGTGTTCCACCTGTGAACAAAAAGACTTCTGCGTCCTCACAGCCACATGCCTTCTTTATTTTTTCTTTGGCAGCGTCACAGTAATGGTCCATGCCGTAACCGGTAAGCTGCTCCATATTCGTGTCGATCAGATGCTGAAGGACTTTTTCATGCGCACCTTCTGAATAGTCGTTTACAAAATATAACATCTTTGATTCCCTCGTTCATATTATAAAATAAGATCAGGTCTATTTTAGCACATTCATTCTGGAAAATGCAGTATTCCGCAAAAAAATATCCGGAGCCTGACTGTTCTGCCGGGTTCCGGATATTTCTGTATAAAATGCTGTTTAAAGCTTTGTTTAATTTTCTGGTGTTTCTGTCTCCGTCGGAGTTACTGTTGTGTCTGCTTCTGCATCAGTGTCTACATTTAGCACTTCCTGATATGCGTCATCCATATCACGAATGTTCATCTTGTTTACCAGATAAACCTTATCTCCGACAACTGCTGCATAAAAGTTTGTGTCGTATTCGTAATATTCTGCTGTTGTCTCATTGCCGTCTGTGTCTTTGAATACGAAGGTGTATGCAGGATCTCCTTCCGGGGTGTAGTCTTCGGTGAGGCGCTGCTGGGCAGTCATGTTGATGAGTTTGTTATAGAAGGTTGTGAATGTTGTATCATCCAGGTCTGCTCCATCCAGTTTGTAGGAAACGGTCGTGGTCTCCTCTGCGTCTTCATCGTCACTGTCTTTGGTCGTCTCTCTTGTTACTGTCACTGTATGGTCACCGTCTGGAGTTTTTACTTCCAGGGAATCCAGACTGTTGACGGAGAGATAGTTTACAGAAAGACTGTAGAAATCAGATACCGTGCTGTCAAGGATGTCTGTCAGGGAATCCTCTGTGATCGTATAGACTTCTTTGCTGTCGTTTACTTTTACGTAACGGTCACTGCCGGTCTCATCACCTACGTAGATGGTGATTTCTTTGTCGACTGTCTTTGTCTCGGCTTCTTCGGAATCGTCCTCTGTGTCGCTGTCTGTGGAACTTTCATCTTCTACTGCTTCTTCCTCTGTATACTTCGCTGTGATCACTGCATATGGATCGTCAAATCCATACTTGGAATCGTCTGTGCAGTTGTAATCCACAAAGCTGTCATATGACAGTGATCCGATTGCCGAGGTCACTGTTCCGGCTTTATCAGTGTCTGCTCTTTCTGAAGTCTTGCCATCTGATATATTCCAGAAGAGATTGTCCGGATCCTGGGTCAGTTCATAACCGTCTTCTTTGTCAACCTTGACCTCCGTGATCGTTGAGGAAGTCACAGACGGGAAAGTTCCGCTCTCTGCAAAATCATACAGAGTTCCCATGAATGGCTCCACCGCAGAACTGTCTACCAGATATACATTCTTGTCATCATCGCTTTTCTTCACATAATACTGGCTGGTAGATGTATTCTCCATACCTATCTGAAGTACAGTATCTCCATCATCTGTCGTAAGTTTGATCTCATTCTGTGGAGAATCCAGATCATATTCACTTAAGTCTTCCACATCAGAGATTTCCTGTGCAGCAGAAAGGGAAGCTACCCCTCCCACTGCACTGTTTACGGTATCCTGGTTTACTGGAAAATCAGCATCGCTTTTTTCTGACCAGGTGTCGTCTTTTTTGTCAAATTCTACGTTATCCTGCCCTGCTGTAAATGCGACAGAAGTAATATTGTCGGTGGACAGATTAGTCAATTCTGCACTTGTGTCCTCTTCCTCAGATTCTTTCTTCTCCTGAGAGGAGACATAAGAATTTACTCCCACATAAGCACCACACGCTACACCAAGCACGACTACAGCAGAGACAAGTTTTACTGTCTTTTTTTTCATTATGCCTTTCTCCTTTTCATCCATACGCCGAAGCCGATCACCAGGAATGCAACCGGGATCAGACCTATGATAATGATCTTCCAGAAACTTGCATCATATGCGGTCAGTGTCAGGTAAGAAACCTGGAGATCTTTTGCCGGAACAGAAATTGTAGAAGTCTCATCGGAGCTGCACATCCAGCTTAAGGATTCCATGAGCATCTGCTCATTTCCACCGGATACCATCTGGTTGATCTGGCTGTCCATCAGATTGGAAGAAGAATAATAAACGATCTGTGTCTCTTTGTCATCATCCAGAGATTCTGTGATGCTCACACCGAGATCAAATGGTCCTTTGATATCATCGTCTGTTTCTTCAATGTTTTCGCTGTTCACGTCCACCTTGGAATATGCACTGTCGGATGTGGTAAGAAGACTGTTAATAGTAACAGTATCTCTTACGTCATCTGTTTTCTGGATACCCTGTGCGTAAGGCATCAGTACATAATAACCATTGGAAGCAAAATTGGAAATTGCATCTGTGCTGTCAACGGTTGGAACCAGATAATATGGCATCTGTGCGTAATGCTGTGAATCTCCCTCGATCACAATTCCCTCTGTTCTCTCTACGCCATAATTTGCAAGTACAGCGTCAAAATTTGTCATGGATTCTTCCGTATAATCAGAGAAGATCATAGCCTTGCCGCCGTTTTCCAGATATTCGATGATCGCATCTTTTTCTGTATCGGAAATATCACTTGTCGGTGCGTTGATCAGCAGGCAGGCTGCATCATCCGGCACGCTCTCTTCTGTCAGAAGGTTCAGGGACTGGATATCGATATTCGCTTTCTCGATATCTTCTTTTAAGGTAGAATCGAGTTCCTTCTCTCCGTGTCCGTCAAGTGTGTACAGGATCGGAAGGTTTTCGGATGTTACATAAGAGATTACGCTGTCGATCTGTCCTTCGCCGTCGAATCCTGTTGTTGTGTAGCTGTAAGTGTTGTAGTCCATGGAGGACTGATAGATCGTATCATAAGATACGACTTTGCTTCTGTCACCGCATACAACGATCAGGCTGTTTGCAGAAACATCATCACTTGTATACTGAGAAGTAAATTTCGGATTTACGACAGGGTCTTTTGTCTCAACTTTAATATGAGAAGATTCTTCCGCATATTTTTCCAGAAGTCTCTTTAATGTCTCATCCTCAGAACCACTCTGGACAACCTGGTAGATCGTGATATCCTTGTCCAGTTTCTTGAGATAAGCTTTCGTCTCATCGCCGATACTGTAAAGCTTCTGTGAGCTTACATCAAACTCTGTATATTTGGATGGCAGAGATCCGACGATCATATTGATCACAATTACGATCACAATAAAAATCGCACTGATCACAACACTATAAGAACCGTTTTTCAGATATTTTCCATTCATGGATTCTTTAATCCTCTGCTTTAACGGCTTCTTTTCTTTCTTGTTCTGCCCGTCTTTTTTGTTAAACTTTTCCTTCAGTTTCATCTTTCTCGCCTCCTTAATTCCAACGTCTCTTCGCAATAGACTGTACGGTCAGGAAAAGACAAACTGCGATCACTGACACGAAATACAGGATTCCCTTGATGTCAAAGATCGAATTGGCAAAGTTATCAAAATGGCTGCTCAGGTTAACGATATTCAGAACCTTCTGGATCCCGCCTGAGAAGAAAGAAGAATTTACCATATATATAATCGCAAGAATGATCTCTCCGATCACACATACTGCTGCCGAGATCAGCAGATTCTTGATCATCGTATAAATGATCAGAGCTGCCGCAAGGATCAGAAGTCCAAATGTAATGCAGGTAGACAGAGCTCCCTCTGAAAAGAATGAGGAAATTCCGTTCATCATATAAAATGCAAACAGAAATACAAAGGTAAGAACTGCTGCAATAACCTGACTCTCAGTCAGGGAAGATACAAATACACCAATTGCAAGGTTTGCACAGCCAAGCAGAAAAAATCCCAGAATACCTGTATAGGCTCCTGCAAAAGAAACTGTTCCGAATTTTGACATCAGAAGTGGGTAAAAGCACATGATGACCATCGGAATCGCAAAGATCGTTACCAGTGCAAGATATTTACCAAGAACGATTTGGCCGACAGAAACCGGCGCTGTCAGAAGCAGCTGGTCTGTCTTCTGTTTCCGTTCTTCCGCAAGAACTCTCATGGTCAGGATTGGAACGCTGATCAGAAATACAAAGGTCAGCGCACTTAACGTATATTCAAATTTCGGATAAGCTGCTGCCAACTGATAGGCCGAAAAATAAATACCTGTAAGAAGCAGGATAAAGAAAATAAACAAATATCCTACCATAGATGTGAGATAACTTCTCAGCTCTCTCTTATATACTGCTGTCATTTCGTTTCTCCCTCCTTCTCCGGTTCCTCAGGTTTTTTCTTCTTGTCATCTTCGGTCAGCTCCAGGAAGATCTCTTCGAGGGATACTTTCTTGGACTGCATTTCAAGGATCGGATAATGATGTTCTGCCATCTTAAAGAAAACTTCCTCACGGATATCTGTATTTTCTTCTGTGGAAAGTTTCACTTCCCAGCCTTCCTGATCCTTGGCTGCGTTGATCGCGATCTCCTTGATCCCCTCGATCTCTCCAAGCAGAATACGGATCTTGTCCTTATCTCCTTTGACAAGAAGTGACAGATTGTTGGAACCCTGCGCGAGTTTCCCCAGGTTATCCGGCGTATCGCTGGCAACCAGTTTGCCATGAGAAATGATCAATACATAATCACATACTGCACTTACCTCAGAAAGAATATGAGAACTCAGGATAACGGTATGTTTCTTTTTAAGACTCTTGATCAGATCGCGGATCTCTATGATCTGCTTCGGGTCAAGTCCTACTGTCGGCTCATCCAGGATGATAACTTCCGGATATCCGAGGATTGCCTGTGCAAGTCCAACTCTCTGTCTGTAACCTTTGGACAGGTTTTTGATCAGGCGGTTACGCATATCTGAGATCTTGACCATTTCCATGACTTCTTCAACCATGGATTTCTTTTCGTTTTTTGGAATTTTTTTGAGATCAGCGGCGAAATTCATATATTCGAGCACTGTCATATCGAAATAAAGAGGCGGAATTTCCGGCAGATAACCGATACATTTCTTTGCCTGTTCCGGTTCTTCCAGTATATCATGACCGTCAATGGTTACCGTTCCTTCCGTAGATGCTATATAACCGGTAATCATGTTCATAGTCGTTGATTTACCAGCTCCGTTCGGCCCGAGAAAGCCGTAGATTTTTCCCTTCTCTATCATAAAAGAAAGGTGGTCAACTGCTGTATGGTCGCCATAACGTTTGACCAGATTGTTTACTTCAATCACAAATTTCTCCTCCTTTTCTTTACAAACAGAAGATGTTTCCGGGCGAAACAGAGATAGGGGGTACCCGGAAACATCTTTTATTACGGAGCGGATCTTACATCCGCTCCTTGAAATATTCTATGAGAAAGTTGTGATAAAAATTGGATAAATGTGTGAGGATTCTGTGAAAAGGAATTTGAGAAATTCAGGATAATTTATGACAAAGGTTCTTTGAGTGGAGTGCCCGCTTTGCGTGGATAACGTCCCGGTGTCGCTTTGATCTTCTCGATCACAACGAGGGAGCGCTGGATCTCTGAATCCGGAAGCTGGAAATAGACAACATCCTGGATCTTGCCGCCGAGGATCTTGACCGCTTTCTGTGCCTGCTCTACTTCTTCCTGTACGGTACCTGATTTATAGGAAATAAAAAATCCGCCTGTCTTCACATATGGAAGGCAGTATTCTGACAAAGTTGCCAGATTGGATACCGCACGGGAAACACAGAGATCATAAGTTTCGCGGTATGCTTTGTTTTTGGCAAATTCTTCGGCTCTGCCATGGATCGCGGTGATATTCTCCAGTTTCAGAAGCTGGAAAGTCTCCTCAAGGAAGTTCACTCTTTTTTTGAGAGAATCCAGAAGGCAGGCTTCCAGATGCGGGAACGCGATCTTGAGCGGAACGCCCGGAAAGCCTGCGCCTGTTCCGATATCCATGATCCTGTTTACCTTGCTCATATCCACTGCTTTTACACAGGCAAGACTGTCCAGGAAGTGCTTTACCAGCACTTCCTGAAATTCTGTGATACCGGTCAGGTTCATGACTTTATTTTTTTCTACAAGATATTCGTAAAAATCTGTAAACTGCTTTTTCTGGACTTCATCGAGAGTGATGCCAAGTTCCTGGCAGCCTTCTTCCAGTATTGTTAAATCATATGCCATTGATCTGCTCCTTCTTTATGCATTTCGTCTGTACTGTTCCAGATATACAAGAAGCACAGAGATATCTGCCGGAGATACGCCGGAGATTCTGGACGCCTGTCCGATAGATACCGGGCGGTATTCTTCCAGTTTCTGTCTTGCTTCAATACGGAGGCTTCCGACTTTTTCATAATCCAAGTCCTCCGGGATCTTCTTTGCTTCCAGTTTCTTGAACTGTTCTACCTGTTTCATCTGACGCTTGATGTAGCCTTCGTATTTCAGATTGATCTCAACCTGTTCTTTTACGTCCCATGGAAGTTCCGGACGTTCTTTGTCGATCGGCGCAAGGTCTTCATAAGTGAGTTCCGGTCTGCGAATCAATTCTGCGATGGTTGTTCCGGATTTCAGAAGAGTGCTTCCTTTTTCTTCAAGGAGCTTCTGCACTTTCGGATTTCCTCCGATCGTCGCATGTTCTGTTCGCTCAATTTCTCTTGCGATCGCTGCTTCTTTTTCAAGAAGTTTCTGATAAGTCTCCTCGTCGATCAGACCGACCTGATAACCTTTCTTGCGGAGACGTAAATCTGCATTATCCTGTCTGAGAAGCAGACGGTATTCTGCACGGCTTGTCATCATACGATATGGTTCGTGGTTTTCTTTCGTAACAAGGTCATCGATCAGAACGCCGATATATGCCTCGGAACGGTCAAGGATCAGCTGTTCCTGTCCCTTAACTTCCATAGCCGCATTGATTCCGGCGATCAGTCCCTGTGCAGCTGCTTCTTCATATCCTGAGCTTCCGTTGAACTGTCCGCCGCTGAAAAGTCCCTTGATCTTCTTGAATTCCAGTGTCGGATAAAGCTGCCGCGGATTGATGCAGTCATACTCGATCGCATAGGCGTTCTTTACGATCTTTGCATGCTCCAGTCCCGGTACGGAGTGGTACATCTCATCCTGAACATCTTCAGGAAGGGAGCTTGACATTCCACCGACATACATCTCGTTTGTATAAAGTCCTTCTGGCTCGATAAATACCTGATGGCGTTTCTTATCAGCAAATCTTACTACTTTGTCCTCGATGGACGGGCAGTATCTCGGTCCTGTTCCCTCGATCATTCCGGAATACAGAGGGGAACGGTCAAGGTTTGCACGAATGATCTCGTGTGTTTTTTCGTTTGTGTAGGTAAGCCAGCAGGATTTTTGCTCGATCTGCACGCTTTCCGGGTCTGTGGAAAAAGAGAACGGTACAACTCTCTTATCACCAAACTGTTCTTCCATCTTGGAATAGTCGATGGTATTTCCTGCGATTCGTGCCGGTGTTCCTGTCTTGAAACGGAACATTTCGATTCCAAGTTCCTTGAGTGAATCCGTCAGATAGTTTGCCGCCTGCAGTCCGTTCGGACCTGTATAGTTGCTGACATCACCATAAATACAGCGTGCCTTGAGGTAAGTTCCTGTGCAGAGTACGACCGCCTGGCAGTGATAAACTGCACCTGAATATAATTTTACACCTGTGATCTTTCCATCTTCTACAAGAAGTTTGGTTACTTCTCCCTGTTTGATCGTAAGGTTTGGCTGGTTTTCCAGAGTCTTACGCATCTCTGTGCTGTATGCCTGTTTGTCTGCCTGCGCTCTGAGTGAGTGAACTGCAGGTCCCTTGGACTGGTTCAGCATTTTTGACTGAATAAAAGTCTTGTCAATATTTTTGCCCATCTCCCCACCAAGTGCATCCAGTTCCCTTACCAGATGTCCTTTGGAACTTCCTCCTACGTTCGGGTTACACGGCATCAGTGCGATACTGTCCACACTGACTGTAAACATTACGGTATCAAGTCCCAGTCTTGCACAGGCAAGAGCTGCTTCACATCCTGCATGACCGGCTCCAACTACAACGATATCACAGTTTTTCTCAAGTCTTCTGTCCTCCATTTTTATCTTCCCTTCTTTTCTAAATTGCGTTTATTTTCCTGTACAGAATTTGCTGAAGATCTCATTGACCAGATCCTCCCCTACGGATTCTCCCACGATCCTTCCGAGGCTTTCGTAGGCATTCATAAGGTCGATGGAAAAGAAATCTTCTGCCATTCCCATATCAATACTGTTCTTCACAAGTTCCAGGCTTTCTTTCGCTTCTTCCAGTGCAGCTTTGTGTCTTGCATTTGTGATGTATACTTCATCATTAAAAGAAAGTTCTCCCTGGAAAAACATGTTCTTGATCTCATCTTCCAGTTTACGGATCCCGGTTTCTTCCACTACGGAAACAGGGATCACTGGACTTCCGGTACGCTGCTTTATTTTCTCCATATCTACAACCGGCTCAAGGTCTGTCTTATTGTAGATCACGATGCTTTTTCTTCCGGAAAGTAATTCTATGATCTCTTCATCGTTTTCGTCAAGTGATCTGGATGAATCTACAACATATAGGATAAGGTCTGCGTCCTCTGCCATCTGTTTGGCTTTGCCGACTCCGATCTTTTCCACTACATCCTCGGTTTCGCGGATTCCTGCGGTATCGATAACGCGAAGTGTAATTCCGTTCAGAGAAATGTATTCCTCCAGAATATCCCTCGTTGTGCCTTCGATCTCTGTGACGATCGCGCGGTCTTCGCCTACCAGAAAATTGAGGAGGGAGGATTTGCCGGCATTTGGTTTACCGAGGATAACTGTCTTGATCCCCTCCTGGATCATTCTTCCGTCGTCGGCAGTTTTCAACAGGTCCTGGATCTCTTTGGTCTCTTTATCCACAATGACTCTTAATTCCTGTGGATAGCCGGTGAGATCGTAGTGCTCCGGATCATCCAGTGCAGATTCTATATATGCGATCTGGTAGAGCAGTCTGCTCCGGATCTCTTTTACGGCACGCTGTACGGAACCTTTGAGCTGTTCTACAGAACTCTTGAGTGCCATGGAGTTTTTGGCCTGAATGACATCCATGACAGCCTCTGCCTGCGACAGATCCAGCCTTCCGTTTAAGAAAGCTCTCTTTGTAAATTCTCCTGGTTCTGCGATCACGGCTCCGTTTTTGAGCACGGTTTCCAGAACCTTCTTCATGGCATAGACTCCGCCATGACAATCTATTTCTACGGTGTCCTCACCAGTATAAGTGTGAGGTCCTCTCATGATCATAACCAGAACTTCATCAACCACATCTTCTCCATCATAGATGAAACCGTAATGGATCGTGTGGCTTTGTACTTCCCTGATATTTTTCTTTCCGTTTTTGGAACGATAGATTCGGGAAATCACATCCATTGCTTCATCTCCGCTGATACGGACGATCCCGATTCCGGACGCACTCATAGCAGTTGAGATCGCAGCGATCGTTTTTTCCATAATTCCTCCTTATAAATGAAATATCTGCTGACGCAGATATCTTTATTTTTTTTATAAAGTACGATTACTCCATGTCTTCGACATTTCCGTAATCGTATCCCAATTCGTAATCCAGCCTGTCGGCTTACTTACTCATTTGGATTAGCCTTGGAAATAGATATGTTGCATCGTAAGCAAGCTTCCGCTGCTAACATATCTGCTTCCAAGGACTTTATAAAAAAAATGTTACCCCAGAAGAAAGCACACGCCAAGCACGTGTTATTCACGCTTTCACCTAGAATAACATTTTATATTTCAGTTGTGAACTGTTTTCACTACTGATTTAATATCTTTTTAATTTGACAACTACGTGACGGTATGGTTCTTCACCTTCACTTACTGTCTCTACGAATTTATTTCCCTGAAGTGCAGAATGGATGATTCTTCTCTCGTAAGGATTCATTGGCTCGAGAACTACAGGTTTTCTTGTTTTCTTGACCTTGTAGGCGATTCCTCTTGCCAGGTTCTCGAGAGTTTCTTTTCTGCGTCTTCTGTAATCCTCTGTATCGAGTTTTACTCTGATATAGTCGGATTTGCCTTTGTTTACAACGAGGCTTGTAAGGTACTGGAGAGAATCAAGTGTCTGTCCTCTCTTACCGATCAGGATTCCCATATCCTGGCCTTCAAAATCAACTTCCAGGCAGCCATCTGTTGTGTTGTATTTGGATGTGATCTGGACTTCTCCAAGATCCATGGATGCAAATACATCATGAAGGAAAACAGATGCTCTCTCTTCAATCTCTTTGATCTCTGCCGGATCGGTGATGATCTCGATCGGCTTGGATACTCTTACCGGTTTTTCTTTGGCCGGTTTCGGCTCCCTTACTGGTTTCTCTTTGTAAACTCTTTCTTTCGGCTGTTTCTCTCTGACCGGTTTTGCAGGTTTTTCTTCTCTCCCTGCCTCTGGCTTTGCTTCTGGTTTATTAGAAGTTCTGGCAGGTGCCTTTGGTGCCGGCTTCGGTGAAGATTTCTTCTGTTCCGGTTTCGGCTCGTCCTTGAATGCATCCAATTTGACAGAAGCTACGATTTCCTCGAGTTCCTTTTCTTCTGAATGATCCTCTACTTTGCGAGCTTTAATGATCGCAGGCTTACTTCCAATTCCGAAAAATCCGGAACTTCCTTCGCTGATTACCTGAATGTCAAGCTGATCACTGGTCACGCCCAGTTCAATACATGCTTTTGTGATTGCTTCATTTTTGGTTTTTGCTGAAAACTGCATATATTCATTCATGATAAAACCCCGACCTTCCCTCTCTATTTCTTCTTGTTTTTCTCATCAAAAGCTTTGACCATATTCGCTTTTGCGGTAATGCTGCCTGCTTTTGCATGGGAAGCATTCTGGTAAGCTTCTTCTACTTTCTTCGCACGGTTTGCTTCATCAGAACCGCTCATACCTTTGTCGATCTTGTTGATATTCTTTACGCTCTGATGTGCCTGGTTTGTGATCTTCTGCGGCGGAAGTCCTTCTTTTGCACGTTTGGCTTCCATCTTCTTCATATTCTCGTTTACGAGATCATCAATATTCATCTTGTTCAGGTGACGGTTGATGAGAAGCTGCTGGATACTTCTTACTACGGCACTTGCAATCCAGTAAATACCAAGACCTACCGGGAATGTGAAACAGAAAAATGCAGACATAAGCGGCATTACTGTATTCATAGTCTTCATGGAGCTTGCCATTGCATTGTTGTCATCATTGCCCTGTGTTGCTGCCTGCGGCATAAGCTTCAGGTTGAGCATCTGTGTTGCCCAAGACAGAAGCGGGATTGCAAGAGCTGCAATGATCAGGATCAGGGATCCTGTTTTGATATAACTCAGCGGCTGGTCTGCGATGTTGAGCACACCAAAAGTCTGCATCTTCTGGATCTCGGAAGCAGTTTTGCTGATCTGATCTGAGAATCCGGAGAACTGACTGATATCCTGTAAGGATTTCCACTGGGACGGAGACAGAGCATACAGGAAATCTACGATAGAATCTGCATTATCTGTGACCTGTCTTACTCGTGTCATCTTGTTGTCTGTGATAAAGTTATTGATGATATCTGCAAATCCGTCTACTGCAAGGATCTGTGTGCAGACACCATTGAACACATTATATACACTGCTTACATAAGCAGGGATATTCTGGATTACCTGATACAGAGCATACAGGATCGGGAGCTGGATAGCGAGCTGAACACAGCTTCCTGTAGGGGATACACCGTATTTCTGATATACCGCCTGGGTTTCTTCCTGCATCTTCATCATTGAATCCTGATCTTTTTTACCCTGATATTTCTTCTGGATTTTCTGGATCTCCGGCTGCATGATCGCACTCAGCTTAGAGAATGCCAAGGTTCTGAATTCCAACCATATCCAGCACTTTGTAGATACCGTTCATAATCCAGCCCATCACGATTGCGACCTGGCCGATGATCGGGGTACCACTTTTAGTAGCCAAAATCATACTTTCCAATTTACTTGTTCCTCCTGGATGATCTTACGGAACATCATAATGATTGTCCCATTTACCTTTATGGTACGGGATCATATCCTCCATGAGAAAAAGGATTACACCGTAATATTCTCCATATTGCCAGTAATCCTCCCCTGAACGCACCATATTTTTCGATTGCTTCCAAACCATATTGAGAACATGTGGGAATATAAGGACACTTTGTTCTCTTCATCGGTGATATATATTTCTGGTAAAGACGAATCATTTTAATAAGAAGTTTCTTCATCAGCACAAACCTCATTTATGATCTGATGTTTCCCTGCCAGATGCATAAAGGCACTTTCTATCTCATGATAGCTTCTGCCCTTCGCTGCCGGTCTTGCAATCACAACAATATCAAGATTTCTGTTAAAACGTTCTTCATTCAGACGATAGCTTTCCCTTACCAGTCTGGTGAGTCTGTGGCGAACCACACTATTCCCTACTTTTTTACTTACTGATATTCCCAGACGATTCTTCATGTACTGATTATCCAGTACGTACATCACCAGATACCGATTTGCTTTTGATGTTCCATGTCTGTATACCTGCTGAAAATCTTTGTTTTTCTTTAAGGACTCTGAATATTTCATCGAATCCCCTTTCTTTATTATAGAAGAAAAGACCACATAACTGCGGTCTTATATCTTAGGCTGATAACTGCTTTCTTCCTTTTAATCTTCTGGCTGCTAATACTTTACGGCCGCCCTTTGTGCTCATACGAGCTCTGAAACCATGAACTTTCGCTCTAGATCTTTTCTTTGGCTGAAATGTCATTTTCATAGGTAAAGCACCTCCTTTATCTATTATCCCTATTCATACTATTATCATAGAACATCGTTTTAATTATATTCATTCTGCACCCGTTCGTCAAGCAAAAATTCACAAAAAATCCAATAAAATTAAGTGTTTCCGACACTTTCAAAATAACCCACACTTAATTGTGGAAACATCTGGTTTACGTAAAGTTATCCACTTTTTGTGGATAACTTGTGGATAACTCAAACTTTTTCGGCTGTTTTATCCTCACATACCCCCATATTTTTACACATATTCCTAAAAAAATCCTTTATTTTACAGTATTCTCTCTGTGGACAAAGTTATACACATTCCACAGGGGTAATTATCCACCTACACGAATGTTATGTAAATTTATAGGGGCTTATCCACACTTTCCAACTTATGCACATGTGGATAAAGTGGATAACTTGTGGACAACCCCTGATTTTAACCACACAAACCATTTTTTCAGGGGATAATTTTCCACAAATAATGATTGATTAACCACTGGATTTATTATAATATATAAAAGGATATTTATGTCCAATTGACCAATTGTAACTGTGAAAGTACCGAACAGTTACGAATAATTTACACACATTCAAAGGAACCAGGAGTTTGAAATATGGATAAAGTTATAGAAAAATGGGATGAAATTCTTCAGACAGTCAAACGTGACTACAATATCAGCGACGTAGCTTTCAATACATGGCTCAAACCGCTCGAAGTCTACGATGTGACTGACAATGTCATCACAATTTTAGTCCCATCTGAACAGGTAGTTCTGATAAATCTTCTTAATAAAAAGTACAAACTTCTTCTCCAGGTTACCATCTGCGAACTGACTGGAATAAGTGAGTGCGATGTCAAATTCATATCTCCTGATGAAGCACCTCAGAAAGATGTTCCTTCTTATGATAATGCAGCACCTGCAATGTCAGATATCGAACGTCGCTGTGAAGATGCACATTTGAATCCGAAATACATTTTTGATACTTTCATTGTCGGAAATAATAACAAATTTGCTCAGGCCGCAGCCCTTGCTGTTGCAGAATCCCCGGGAGATACCTATAATCCGCTGTTTATCTACGGAGGTGCAGGACTTGGCAAGACTCATCTGATGCATTCCATCGCTCATTATATTATTGAACACGATGAAAACAGCAAAGTTTTGTATGTAACCAGTGAAGAATTCACAAATGAACTGATCGAAACGATCCGAAACGGAAATAACTCCGCAATGTCCAAATTCCGTGAAAAATACAGGAATATTGATGTTCTTCTGGTCGATGATATTCAGTTTATTATAGGAAAGGAATCCACACAGGAGGAATTTTTCCACACTTTCAACAGTCTGCACAGTGCCAAAAAACAGATCATCATTTCTTCAGATAAACCACCGAAAGATATGGAAATTCTGGAAGAACGCTTCCGTTCAAGATTCGAATGGGGTCTGATCGCAGATATTACCTTACCTGATTACGAGACCCGAATGGCAATTCTCCACAAAAAAGAAGAGCTCGAAGGCTACAATATCAGCGAAGAAGTCATTAATTACATTGCAACAAACATCAAATCCAACATCCGTGAGCTGGAAGGTGCCTTTAATAAGGTAATGGCAAGTTCCAAACTGGAGAAAAAGGAAGTAACCCTTGAACTTGCAGAGCAGGCACTCAAGGATATCATCTCCCCAAATGAGCAAAAAGTCATCACTCCGGATTATATTATTTCCGTTGTTGCAGAGCACTATCATGTAACTGTAGCGGAACTCTGCGGAAACAAGCGCAGTTCCAAGATCGTCATGCCAAGACAGATCGCCATGTATCTCTGCCGTGAGATCATTGACACTTCTCTTAAGACGATCGGCAAAAATCTTGGTAACCGTGATCACACTACAATTATGCACGGAATTGAGAAAATCGAAAAAGAATTAGCAACAAATGATAACCTCAGAAACTCCATCGATACCTTGAAGAAAAAAATCAATCCACAGGGTTAAGTGACTTATCCACACCCACTTTCAAAGTTATTTGGTAGTTTTACACGTAGTTATACAGTCCTCAAAACCTTTATTTTCAAGGTTTGAAAGACTTTTACACATAATCCCCACCCCCTAAGGCGGCTACGGCGGATATCTATATATTTATATATTTATAAAAGCAATTTTCAAACATGAAGGGAGTTATACACATGAAGATTATCTGTCCCAAAAATAATCTGTTAAAAAGCGTAAATATTTCTTTGAAAGCTGTTCCTTCTAAAACAACCATGCCAATCCTTGAATGTATCCTTATGGATGCAACCACAAACCAGATCAAATTTACAACAAATGATATGGAACTTGGTATTGAAACAATCGTAGATGGACAGATCGAAGAAAAAGGAATGGTTGCACTTGATGCCAAAATCTTTTATGAAATCATCAGAAGACTTCCGGACAGTGATGTAACTATCAAAACTGACAGCAACTATGTAGCAACGATCACCTGTGAAAAAGCCAAGTTTACAATTCCTGGCAAAGCAGGCGAAGATTTTGCATACCTTCCTGTTATCGAAAAAGACGAAGCACTGACCCTTTCTCAGTTTACTTTGAAAGAGATGATCCGTCAGACTATTTTTTCTATTGCAGTCAATGAAAACAACCGTTTGATGACTGGTGAATTGTTCGAAATCAAAGACAATTGTCTGAAGATTGTTTCCCTGGATGGACACCGTATTTCCATCAGAAAAATGCCATTGAAGCGAGATTATTCAGATCGCAAGATTGTCGTTCCAGGAAAGACACTCAGCGAGATCAGCAAAATCCTCTCTGGAGAAATTGACGATCAGGTTAGCATATATTTCACAAAAAACCACATTTTATTTGAATTTGATCAGACAATTGTGGTGTCCAGACTGATTGAGGGAGAATATTTCCGAATTGATCAGATGCTTTCCAGTGATTACGATACAAAGATCAGTGTAAACAAGAAAGAATTCCTGAACTGTATTGACCGTGCAACACTTCTTGTAAGAGAAGGAGATAAGAAACCCATCGTAATTAAAATCAGTGATCATAAGATGGAACTGAAGATCGATTCTTCTATGGGATCTATGGATGAAGAGATCGATATTGAAAAAGAGGGTAAAGATATCCTTATCGGATTCAACCCGAAATTCCTGATCGATGCTTTGAAAGTTATTGATGATGAGACGATCCACATGTATCTGATGAATCCAAAAGCACCATGCTTCATCAGAGATGACGAAGAAACATATACTTATCTGATCTTACCAGTTAACATCAGTCAGAATCAGGCCAGATAAGGAGGAGGATTATTTTGGAAATTACGATCAGAGATGAATTTATCAAACTTGGACAGGCTTTGAAACTCGCCGGAGTTGTAGAGGACGGTGTTCAGGCAAAATATGAAATTCAGGATGGAAATGTAAAAGTAAATGGTGAAGTAGATCAGCGGCGTGGACGCAAAGTATACGTTGGTGATGTGATCACTTTTGAAGGTCAGGAAATCAAAGTTATAAAATAATTATGTATATTGAATCTGTACAACTTCAGAATTTTAGAAATTACCGTGAATTGCAGCTTGATTTTGACAAAGGTACAAATATTTTTTACGGAGATAATGCACAGGGAAAAACCAATATCCTGGAATCTGTCTATATCTGTGGAACGACAAAGTCCCACAAGGGCAGCAAGGATAAAGAACTGATACGGTTCGGGGAGGAAGAAGCCCACATCCGCATGATGATCAAAAAAGACGGACTTTCCTACAAGATCGACATGCATCTTCGCAAAAACAAGGCAAAGGGAGTTGCAATTAACGGTCTTCCGATAAAAAAGGCAAGAGAACTGTTTGGAATCGTGAATCTTGTCTTTTTTTCACCGGAAGATTTAAATATTATCAAGAATGGTCCGGGGGAAAGACGCAGGTTTATGGACCTTGAACTCTGCCAGCTGGATCAGATCTATCTTACAGATCTGGCTGGATATAATCATATCGTGAACCAGAGAAATAAACTTCTCAAAGATATGTATCATAATCCGGCACTTAAGGATACGCTTGAAATATGGGATCTGCAGATGCTCCAGTACGGGCAGAAAGTCATCAGCAAAAGAACAGAGTTCGTAAAAGATCTGAATACAGTCATAAAGGAAATCCACAGCAACCTGACAGGGGGAGAGGAACATATTGAAGTACTCTATGAGCCCAGTACGGAGGCTGAATTTTTTGAGGAAACTCTCAAAAAGAACAGAGACAGAGATATCCGGATGAAGATGACTTCCTCCGGACCTCACAGGGATGATCTTTGTTTTATGGTAAACGGGGTGGATATACGAAAGTTTGGATCACAGGGGCAGCAGAGGACCGCAGCATTATCTTTGAAACTTTCAGAAATTTATCTTGTAAAAGAAAAGATAAAGGATACGCCGGTACTTTTGCTGGATGATGTACTTTCAGAGTTGGACAGCAACCGTCAGACCTATCTTCTTGACTGTATCCATGATATACAGACTCTGATCACCTGTACTGGATTGGATGATTTTGTAAGTCATCAGTTTCACCTGAACAAAGTTTTCAAAGTTGTCAAAGGCGAAGTGTTTGAGCCCGTTTAAAACGGAACTCTGGATAAAAAGAAAACGTAAGAAACAGTTTTGACAAGGATATTAGTGTATGTTACACTGTTCATAATCTTGGAAAGTTGGTGAATATATTGGACAAAGAGGAATTTCGGATCAAACTTGAAGAAATTAACCGCCTTGTAGAGAAGAAGAACTACAAGGATGCCATGGAAGTTGTAGACAGTATTGACTGGCGTCGTGTAAAGAATGTCCATACCCTTTGTGTTGTTGGTGAGATCTATGCAGCAAACAAGCGGTATGACGACAGCAGGGAGATTTTCCTTCTGGCTTATCACAGAGCTCCTATTGGCAGAAATATTTTGTATCGATTAATCGAAGTATCCCTCAAGATGAAGGATATTGATGAGGCAATGGAATATTATGATGAATTCCTGGAAGTTGCCCCTAATGACAGTACACAGTATGTATTAAAATACAAAATCCGCAAAGCAGAACAGGCTCCGCTCGAAGAGCAGATCAGAATTCTCGAGGATTACAAAGAGAAAGAATTCACAGAGAGATGGTCATACGAGCTGGCTAAATTATATTATCAGAATGGAGATACCAAGAAATGCCTGGATCTCTGTGATGAAATGGTTCTCTGGTTCAGTGATGGCAAGTATGTCATGAAAGCCCTGGATCTTAAGAGTCGTATGGGAATGCTGAGTGGTAAAGAAAAAGAAAAATACGATAAACAGTTTATTCCGAATCTCAAGACAGTGGAGGATTCCGCTGAGAATAAAGAAGAGGTTCAGGATGGAGAAACAAAAGAACCACAGGCAGAAGCAGCACCGACAGCAGATGATGATGCACCTGTGATCGACAGCGTAGATATTGATGAGCGTGATGTTAATGGAGCAGAAAGCCTTCAGGAAAAAATCTCCAAGGGAATCCGCGATATCTTTACAGGAAAGAAAAAAGAATCCGAAGAGGAATTTATGAAGGAAGAGGAGGAAGCACCTGCTGAGGAGGTTCCGGAAGAAATGATCAAGGATATTTCTTCAGAAGCAGAACCGACAAATGTACCGGAACTTGAACCGGAAGATGCAGTGATCCCGCCTCCGGCAACACCTGGAACTTCTATTTTCAGCACGATCGAGGAGAAGATAGAAGAAGTTACAAATCAGGAGATCAAGGATGATCAGGAAGAGACACCGGAAGAAGTAACTGAGGAAGTCAGCGAAGAAGAACTTCCGGAGGTAGTGATCGAATCTGAGGAAACAGATGCTGAAGAAGCAGAGGAGCTTCCGGAAGCTGAAGAAGAACCGGAAATCGAAGAGGTTGAAATTCCAGAAGAAGAAGTGAAACCGCTGGAGACAGAGGATGACTTTGTTGATTCAGTAGAGGAAGAGGAGACAAAACTTCCTGAACTTGAGATCCCGGAAGCAATGAAGAATGTTGGAATGGAAAATCCATTACATACAGAAATTCCGAAAGCACCGGATATCTGTCTTCCGGGAGCAGAAGATTCTGAGGAGACACCTGATCTTGAATTTAATCTGGAAGATACGATTCTTGCAGCAGCAACTGCACAGGGAATTGAAATTCCGGATGAACCGATAGTGAAAGAAGAATCGGTTCAGGAAGTAAATACTGCAGAAGAGGATGCTGAGGATTATATGTCTGAAGAGGATCTTCGCAGTGCAGAAGAAGAATTCCTGAACGGACCTGTCAAGAAGCAGGATCCGGAAGAAGAAATTTATGATGATCTGGATTCTTATGAGATGGAAGATGACTCTGATGAAGATTTCGGTGAGGAAGACGGCTACGAAGATGAGGATATCAGTGATCTTGAGGAAGAAGAATTCCTTGCAGATCAGTATGAGGATACTGTAAAAGCAGCCAAGACTCCTGAAAAGAAACCAACTCTCAGAAAATCCGGCAGGAAAGCAAAACAGCAGGAACCGGAAGATGACGACATGGAGCAGCTTCTCTATACTGTTGAGCCGAAATGCAAAGCCAGGGATATCATTCCGAGGGAAAAGAAGATGACCGCAGATGAGGAGAAACTCTTTACCTACTTTGCGAAAGTTCCGGGCTTAAGGGAACAGATCGTGGATGCACTTTATGATGCGCAGATCTGTGCTTCTGACAAGACTTCAAAGACAGGAAATATTATTGTGATGGGTGGCCGCGAGACAGGAAAGACAAGACTGATCTCAGGACTGATCCCGGCGATCTGCAAGGAACTGAACCTGGAGGCATCCAAGGTTGCCTATGTATTTGCGGATCAGATCAATGGCAAGAATGTAGCAGAGATCGTTCGTAAGATGTCAGGCGGTTTCCTGGTTATCGAAAACGCCAATCAGCTGACAAAAGAAACAGTTAATCAGCTGAATAAGGCAATGGAGTTCCGGACTGACGGACTGATCGTGATCATTGAGGATGAAAAGATCGGAATGCGTAAACTGATCGCAAGATTCCCGAAATTTACATCCAAGTTTACATCTATGATCAATATTCCGGTATTTACCAACGATGAACTTGTTAATTTTGCGAAAATCTACACAAGAGAGAACGGATACACCATCGACCAGATGGCAATGCTGTCGCTGTATAACCTGATTAGCACAAGCCAGAAGGAAGATCAGCCGATGAATATCGGTGCGGTCAAGGACATCATTGACAGTGCGATCGCCAAATCAAGAGGAGGTCTTCGTAAACTGATCTCCAAGAAAAAAGTAAATCAGGATGGATACCTGGTACTTTACGAGAAAGATTTTAATTAGTGAGAGGAGAAAATATGGCCAGACCTTATCTTGGAAATCCTAAATATACCATTGAAGTCCTTCAAAAGTACGGTTTTGTATTCCAGAAAAGGTTTGGTCAGAATTTTCTGATCGATACCCATGTTCTGGATCGTATCATCGAAGCTTCCGAGATCACCAAAGATGATTTTGTACTGGAGATCGGACCGGGAATCGGAACGATGACACAGTATCTTGCAGAGGCAGCAAGAGAAGTAACAGCAGTTGAGATTGACGATGCACTGATTCCGATCCTTAAGGATACACTTAAGGAATGGGACAATGTAACCGTTCTTCACGGAGATATCCTCAAGACAGATATCCGTAAGATCGCAGATGAGAAGAATCAGGGGCGTCCGATCAAGGTCGTTGCAAATCTGCCGTATTACATTACGACACCGATCATTATGGGCTTATTCGAAAGCCATGTTCCGGTAGATTCGATCACGGTAATGGTACAGAAAGAAGTGGCAGACAGAATGCAGACAGGTCCTGGTTCCAAGGACTACGGGGCACTTTCGCTGGCTGTACAGTATTATGCAGAACCAAAGATCGTTGCAAATGTACCGCCGAACTGCTTTATGCCGCGGCCGAAGGTTGGAAGTGCGGTGATCCGCCTGACGAGACATCAGAATCCGCCGGTAACAACGCTGGATGAGAAATTAATGTTCCGTCTGATCCGTGCATCTTTTAACCAGAGAAGAAAAACTTTGTCGAATAGTCTCAAGAATTCACAGGAACTGCCATATTCCAAGGAAGAGATAGAAACTGCGATCACAGAATGTGGACTTCCGTTGAATATCAGAGGGGAAGCACTGACGCTGGAACAGTTTGCCAGATTGTCAGATGCATTTTCGAAATTAAATAAATAAGCAAATAAAAAGCATCCGGTGGCTGGTCGGATGCTTTTTATTATTTATTAAATTTAAAAGGAAGGAGAGTTGATAACCATTTCAAGCTATCAACATATGAAAAAGAAAATTATAAAAATAATGTTGGCTGTATTATTTTTATGATCTTAGTATAGCCAGAAAATATGATGGAATCGTGTTGAACTTATGAAAAAACAGTGAACAAAGGTCAAAAGTTTTATGAATGACAGCCGGATAAAAAATTTTTACAGCATAGCCGAAAAACTGTGGTATAATGGGCTCGCCTGAGAGAGAAAGCATCGAAATAAATGCGAAATTCAGGCTGACACATGGAAATGCATGAATTCAGGAGGTAATTACAATGAAAATAAACAAAAAAATCAGTGCACTGGTACTTGCAGGAGTTCTTGCATGTACAACACCGGCGATGGTCTACGCACAGGACAGCTCAGATGTGGTTGACCAGGCCGTAGAGATCCTTCAGGATAACGGAGTGGATGAACTTCTGTCCGATCCGGACAAGGTAGTGGATCTGATCGTTCAGGCTAAGGAAATTCTCGGTCAGGTAGATGTAACAAATGATGAGATCGGTTCAGCTCTTGATGTGGCAGCAGAGAGTGCGGGAATTACACTTTCCGATTCTGAGAAACAGACTCTGATCCAGTTATATGATAAATTCAAGAATACAGATCTGGATGAGGACCAGCTGAGAAGTCAGGTAAATAAGGTTTATAGCAAGCTGGATGAGCTTGGGATTACCAAAGAAGATGTCAAAGGAATCATCGGCAAACTGGTCGATTTTGCCAGAAACATCCTTAACTGACCTCGCAGGAAAGACACTAGTGCGTTTGTGAAAAACACACAGGATAAAAAATAGAGGAGTCAGAAATTTATAGTATATTTGAATAAAAAAAATGAATATACAGAAATAAAATTGTGCAAATATACGGAAACTTCACCGTTTGTTCATAAAAAGTTCATAATCGACTGTTATTATAAGTACAGTTCGAAGAGAACTTCACTAACAGACGTTGTAATGTTCTTCATTACACATAAATTTTTTCATAATAATCGCCCCGGTAAACCACTGCCGGGGCACTCCTCGTTTATTGAGTCCCTTTTTGGGGACTTTTTTATTTCCTCCTGCATATAAAATATGCTATAATGAGACTAACTATAGTAAAATGATCAAAAGTATAGACGATATAGATAGATTTTTATACGAGAGGAGAATTGCAGATCATGTCTGAGTCAATGAAAGATTATGAAAAAGAACTGGAAGCTTCCATGAAAACGATCGAGGAAGGCGACATTCTCACAGGAACTGTGATCAGTGTGGATGAAAAAGAAGTGATCCTCGATCTTAAATATTATGCAGAAGGTGTGATCCCGGCAGAGAATTTCAGCAGAGAGCCAGGATTTAACCTCAAAGAAAATGTCCAGGAAGGGGACGAGATCCAGGCTACCGTGATCCGTAAAGATGACGGAAATGGAAATATCCTGCTCTCAAGGGTAGAGGCAGTTGATGTCCTTGCATGGGATAAACTTAAGGAATTAAAGGAATCCGGAGAGGTTCTGGATGTTGTAGTAAAAGGAATCACAAACGCAGGAGTTATCGCTTATGTAGAAGGTGTCAGAGGTTTTATCCCGGCATCCAAACTTGCTCTTGGATATGTAGAGGACACAGAAGCATATCTGAACAAACCGATCCAGGTACAGGTCATCGACGTCGATAAAGAAAGCAGGAAACTGATTCTTTCTGCTAAGGAAATCCTCCGTGAGAAGGCAGAGGAAGAACGCAGAAACAAAGTTTCAAACCTTGAGATCGGGCTTATCACCGAAGGAACCGTAGGGAGCCTTCAGCCATATGGTGCATTTGTAGATCTTGGAAACGGACTTTCTGGTCTGGTCCACATTTCTCAGATCTGTGAGAAGAGGATCAAGAAACCGTCAGAGGTTCTTGCAGTAGGAGATAAGGTTAAAGTCAAAGTCACTGCAATCAAGGACGGCAAGCTCAGTCTCAGCATCAAGGAAGCATCTGATATGATGGCGAAGGAAATCGAAGAAGAAGTTTACGAAGTACCGGATGCAGGAGAAGAAGCAACTACTACACTGGGCTCTCTCTTTGCAAACATCAAACTGGATTGAAAGGACGGCTGGAATGAAAAATCAGGAAAAAATTTTTGTTATAGGACATAAAAATCCGGATACAGATTCTATTTGTTCAGCGATTGCATACTGCGATATCAAAAACAGGACAAGCCAGCACCAGAAATTTATTCCGAAGCGTGCAGGACAGATCAATGAGGAAACAGAGTACGTGCTGAACCGATTTGGAGTTCAGCCGCCGGGATATCTGAGTAATATCGGAACCCAGGTCAAGGATATGGATATCCGTATGAGCCCGGACGCAGACAAGGGAATGTCACTGAAAGCAGCATGGGATATCATGCAGGAGAACAGCATTGTTTCTCTTCCGATCAGAGACAAAGAGGGTGCACTGGAAGGACTGATCACGATCGGCGATATTGCAAAGACCTATATGGATACTACCGACAGCTACCTTCTTTCCAGAGCAAGAACACAGTATCAGAAGATCGCAGAGACGATCGACGGAGAAGTGATCGAGGGAAATCCTCATGGATATTTTATCAAGGGAAGAGTTATGGTAGGAACTGCCAACCCGGATAAAATGAAAGAATATATCGAAGAAGATGATATGATCATCATGGGAGACAGAGAAGAGGATCATCTTCAGGCGATTTCCCAGAATGTAAGCTGTATTATCGTGGGACTTGGAATCCAGGTATCAGAGAATGTTATGAAACTCGCACATGAGAAGGATATCATCATTATTTCTTCCCCGTATGATACCTTTACGATCGCGCGACTGATCAACCAGAGTATTCCGGTCAGATATATCATGAAAACAGAAAATCTTGTAACTTTTAATACCGAAGATTTTACAGATGATATCCAGGATGTCATGATCAAGCACCGTCATCGTGCATTCCCGGTCATCAACAAGAAGGGCAAATGTATCGGTACCATATCCAGACGTAATTTCCTGGACATGCACAAGAAGCAGGTAGTTCTTGTAGACCATAATGAGATCGATCAGGCAGTAGACAATATTGAGAAGGCTGACATTCTTGAGATCATTGATCATCATAAACTTGGAACACTGCAGACGGTTCAGCCGATCAGCTTCCGTAACCAGCCGGTGGGATGTACCGGAACGATCATGTATCAGATCTATGGCGAACAGAAACTTGAGATCCCGCCTAAGATCGCAGGACTTCTGTGCGCAGCGATCATTTCAGATACGCTGATGTTCCGTTCACCGACCTGCACACTGCAGGATAAGATGGCAGCAGGAGCACTGGCACTGATCGCAGATATTTCCATTGAGCAGTTTGCGAAGGAAATGTTCCGTGCAGGAAGCAACCTCAAGGATAAATCACCGGAAGAAATCTTTTATCAGGATTACAAGAAATTTATTGCAGAAGGTGATATCTGCTTTGGCGTTGGACAGATCAGTTCCATGGATTCAGAAGAACTCAAAGAGATCAAAGAAAGACTGCTGCCGTTCATGGTAAGCGAATGCGGACGCCATGGTGTCACCAGAGTTTACTTCATGCTGACGGATATTATGACACAGTCAACGGAACTGCTGTTTTATGGAGAGGGAAGCCGTGAAATGGCAGAAAATGCATTTAAGATGGAGCCGGAAAACGATGCATTCTATCTCGAAGGTGTAGTTTCACGTAAGAAACAGCTGATCCCGCCGCTGATGGAAGCAGCACAGATGTCCGGTGATTATGCATAAAACAAAAGCAAAAGACAGACAGGAGGATTTGTAAATCATGGCAAAACAGACCTGGAAAGCAGGGAATATGCTGTATCCGCTCCCGGCGGTTATGGTGAGCGTTACAGATGGCAAAGGACAGGATGATATTATAACAGTAGCCTGGACAGGTACGATCTGCACAAATCCTCCAATGGTTTATATTTCTGTTCGTCCGAGCCGTTTTTCCCATCATATGCTGATGGAAACGGGAGAATTTGTAATCAATCTGACGACAGAGAAACTTACCAGAGCTACGGATTACTGCGGTGTCCGCTCTGGCAGAGATGTTGATAAATTTAAAGAAACAGGACTTACAAGAGAAAAGGCAGAATTTGTCAAAGCACCTATGATCAAAGAATCTCCGGTATCTATAGAATGCCGTGTTACAGAAGTTAAGAAACTGGGATCTCATGATATGTTCCTGGCAGAAGTACTTGCTGTACATGCGGATGAGGAGTACATGGACGAAAACAACCGTTTTGATCTTAACCGCGCACGTCCGATGGTATATTCCCATGGAGAATATCTGGGAATTGGAAAGAAACTGGGCACATTTGGCTATAGTGTCAAAAAACGGAGAAAAAGTGCGAAAAAATGAGCCTTTCCAAAGAGGGATTGCAGAAATAAGGTATTTATGATAAAATGAGCGTTAAGCAATTTGCGAGAAATCAAACAGGAGAACGGACATTTTATGAATAATATAACATTGATAGGAATGCCTGGAGTCGGCAAAAGCACAATAGGCGTTGTACTGGCAAAGGTATTAGGCTATCAGTTCCTTGATTCGGATCTTCTGATCCAGAAACAGGAAAGAAGACGTCTGCGTGAGATCATTGAAGAAGAAGGATACATGGGATTCAAGGAAATTGAGAACCGTGTCAATGCGTCTATTGATGTAAACCATACTGTGATCGCGACAGGCGGAAGCGTAGTGTACTGTGAAGAGGCTATGAATCATCTGAGGTCGATTGGAACAGTTGTATATTTGAAATTATCTTTAGATTCCCTTGCAAAGCGTCTTGGCAATCTGCAGTGCAGAGGCGTACTGTTAAAGGACGGTCAGACATTAAAGGATCTGTACGAAGAACGTACTCCATTATATGAGAAATATGCAGATGTTGTGCTGGACGAAGAAGGGAAAGATTTGGAAGAAAGTCTGCACGATCTTTTGGAAATACTAGAAGAGAATTCAAAGTAACTATTGTTGAAGAGACGATGAAGCGGAAGGGAACAGAGTAAATTTTTATTTACAAATGGCAAATCTGTGTTATAATACAGATTTTGAGGATGAGATTTATCTCTGGCATTCGCTTCGACTTGCGGAGTGAAAATAATTATAGAGGTGCTTTATGGAACAGTATGTAATTAAAGGTGGCAATCCGTTAGTAGGAGAAGTTGAGATCGGTGGCGCGAAGAATGCTGCTCTTGCTATTCTTTCTGCTGCGATCATGACGGATGAAACCATTCTTATTGAGAATCTGCCTGACGTAAGAGACATCAATGTTTTGTTGGAAGCAATTGCCGGGATAGGAGCTCAGGTTGAGCGAATTGACAGGTCTACCGTTAAGATTAACGGATCTACAATTAACGATATCAGTGTAGATTATGAATATATTAAGAAAATCCGTGCGTCATATTATCTTCTTGGCGCATTACTTGGCAAATACAAACACGCTGAGGTTCCGCTTCCAGGTGGATGTAACATCGGAAGCAGACCGATCGATCAGCATCTGAAGGGATTCCGTGCATTAGGTGCAGATGTGAACATCCTTCATGGTGCGATCGTTGCAGAGACAGAGAACCTTCATGGAAGCCATATTTTCCTTGATGTTGTATCTGTAGGTGCGACGATCAACATTATGATGGCAGCTTCTATGGCATCTGGCCGTACTACGATCGAGAATGCAGCGAGAGAGCCGCATGTTGTAGATGTTGCGAACTTCCTGAACAGTATGGGAGCCAACATCAAGGGTGCGGGAACTGACGTTATCCGTATCAAGGGTGTTGAGAAACTTCATCGTACAGAGTATTCTATCATTCCGGACCAGATCGAGGCAGGAACTTTTATGTTTGCTGCTGCTGCAACTGGTGGGGATGTTACAGTTAAGAATGTTATCCCGAAACATCTTGAGGCAACAACTGCCAAACTTGAGGAGATCGGATGTGAGGTTGAAGAATTTGATGATGCAGTACGTGTACGTGCAGGCAAGAGACTTCACCGCACTCATGTCAAGACTCTTCCATATCCGGGATATCCGACAGATATGCAGCCGCAGATCGCTGTTACACTTGCCCTTGCAGAAGGAACAAGTATCGTAACAGAGAGTATCTTTGAGAACCGTTTCAAATATGCGGACGAGCTTTCCAGAATGGGAGCGAATATTAAAGTTGAGGGAAATTCTGCTATCATTGATGGTGTCCGCAAGCTTACAGGCGCAAGAGTCAGCGCACCGGATCTCCGTGCAGGAGCTGCTCTGGTAATTGCAGGTCTGGCAGCAGATGGAATCACAGTAGTAGATGATATTGTTTATATCCAGAGAGGATATGAGAATTTCGAGGAGAAACTGAGAAGCCTCGGCGCAGAGATCGAGAGAGTTTCCAGTGAGAAAGAAATCCAGAAATTCCGTCTTCGCGTAGGTTGATAAAAATTGTCATCCGAGATACTTGACAAGTATATAAAATAAGTTTATTGTATGTACTGCGATAACTTCATAAAATGGCCTTTTATTCAGAGTGGTGGAGATACAAAGGATCTGTGAAGCCACGGCAACCCCTCCCTTGAGAGGAAGGTGCCAACCTGAGCGAGTGATCGAACAATAAGAGGATTGAAATCAAATTCAAGACAGTCCTATTGTTTGGGCTGTCTTATTTTGTTATGTACGCAGATAACTTATTGATTAATAGACCAGATAAAAAAGAAAGGAACCAATCATGGAGAAAGAAAAGATTTTATTTACATCCGAATCTGTAACTGAAGGTCATCCGGACAAAATGTGCGATGCCATTTCCGATGCCATTCTTGACGCAATCATGGAAAAAGACCCAATGGGCCGTGTAGCATGCGAGACTGCTACAACAACAGGTCTTGTACTTGTTATGGGCGAGATCACAACAAGCGCTTACGTTGATATCCAGAAGATCGTAAGAGATACAGTAAGAGAGATCGGTTATACCCGTGGAAAATATGGATTTGATGCTGACACATGTGCAGTCATCACTGCGATCGATGAGCAGTCAGCAGATATCGCTCTTGGCGTAGACAAAGCTCTGGAAGCTAAGATGGGAGAAGACGAGATCGATGCGATCGGAGCCGGAGACCAGGGAATCCAGTTCGGATATGCTTCCAACGAAACAGAAGAGTACATGCCATATGCGATCAATATGGCACACAAACTGGCTCGCCAGCTTACAAAAGTCCGCAAAGACGGAACTCTGCCATACTTAAGACCAGACGGAAAAACTCAGGTAACTGTTGAATACAGTGAAGAAGGCAAACCGATCCGTATCGATGCAGTTGTATGCTCTACACAGCATGATCCGGAAGTTACACAGGAGCAGATCCACGAAGACATCAAGAAATATGTATTTGATGAGATCATCCCGACAGACATGGTAGATGATGATACCAAGTACTTCATCAACCCGACAGGACGTTTCGTAATCGGTGGACCTCACGGTGACAGTGGACTTACAGGACGTAAGATCATCGTTGATACTTACGGTGGATCCGGACGTCACGGCGGCGGTGCTTTCTCCGGAAAAGACTGCACAAAGGTTGACCGTTCCGCAGCTTATGCAGCACGTTATGTTGCAAAGAACATCGTTGCAGCAGGACTGGCTGACAAGTGCGAGATCCAGCTTTCTTATGCGATCGGTGTAGCAAAACCGACTTCCATCAATGTAGAAACATTTGGAACAGGAAAACTTTCCAACACCAGACTTGTTGAGATCATCCGTGAGAACTTTGATCTCCGTCCGGCAGGAATCATCCGTATGCTCGACCTGAGAAGACCGATCTACAAACAGACAGCTGCTTACGGACATTTTGGACGTACAGATGTAGATCTTCCGTGGGAAAAACTGGATAAAGTTGACGATCTCAAGAAATATCTGTAAGACACGGTTTTTTCACCGTTTTTATAGAAAATTTAGAGATAGGAATATCGTGATATGATATAATGAACGCATATATAGCGGGTACAGACTCGTTATATGTGCGTTTATTTTTATACAGAGAAGCGGGGATGTGTTATGAAATTAAAACAGAGGATCATACTCGGTTTCCTGATGATCATATTAGTTCCAATGCTGCTGCTGGCGGCTACTTTATATGGGTTCAGCGAAGCGCAGCACAGGAGTACATCTAAGAATGAAGCAGTGCAGGAAGCAGATTATGATATTACGATCGGAGAGACCGGAGTTGACGGTTCGGGCTTACGGATCATGACGAAGGATCTTTTTTTTACGGCACTGGTCATCCTGATATTTACGAGTGTGTCCGTAGGATTGTGGATTTACAGAAGTGTTGCCACACCACTTGTTAAGCTGCGTAAGGCCACGCAGAATATCAAAGACGGAAATCTTGATTTTGTTCTTGATGTGGAAGGGACGGATGAGTTTGCGGAACTTTGCCGTGATTTTGAGGAAATGAGGAGACGGCTCAAGGAATCCGCAGAAGAAAAACTTGTCCTGGACAAAGAAAACAAAGAACTGATCAGCAATATTTCTCATGATCTCAAGACCCCGATCACAGCCGTTAAGGGCTACGTTGAGGGTATCATGGACGGAGTGGCAGATACCCCGGAAAAGATGGATCGTTATGTCCGTACTATTTATAACAAAACAGTTGAGATGGATCATCTGATCAATGAGCTTACTTTTTATTCCAAGATCGATACAAACCGCATTCCATATACTTTCAGTAAACTGAATGTTGAGGATTATTTTTCGGACTGTGCAGAGGAAGTAGGGCTGGAACTGGAAACAAGAGGAATACAGCTCTGCTATGCCAACTACGTAGACAGTGATGTGCAGGTAATTGCAGATGGAGAGCAGATCCGAAGGGTGATCCACAATATCATCAGCAATGCGATTAAATATATGGACAGGGGCAAGGGAATGAAAGGCATCATACAGATCCGTGTCAAGGATGTCGGCGATTTTGTCCAGGTTGAGATCGAAGATAATGGCAAGGGGATCGCAGCCAAAGATCTGCCATATATTTTTGATCGTTTTTACCGGACAGATGTTTCACGAAATTCTGCCAAGGGAGGCAGTGGGATCGGTCTTTCCATCGTGCGTAAGATCCTGGAGGACCATGGAGGTAAAGTATGGGCAACCAGCCGCGAGGACATCGGTACGATCATGTACTTTGTTTTGAGAAAATACCAGGAGGTACCTGTAAATGAGTAAAATACTGATTATTGAAGACGAAGAGGCAATTGCAGATTTGGAGAAAGATTATCTGGAACTGTCAGGATTTGATGTTGAGATCGCCACAAGAGGCGATGTAGGGCTTGAGAAGGCTCTGAAAGAAGAATACGACCTGATCATACTTGATCTGATGCTCCCTGAGGTAGATGGATTTGATATCTGCCGTCAGGTGCGCGAGGAGAAGAATATCCCGATCATCATGGTTTCGGCAAAGAAAGATGATATCGACAAGATCCGTGGTCTGGGACTTGGGGCAGATGATTACATGACCAAGCCGTTCAGCCCAAGCGAACTTGTTGCCAGGGTAAAGGCACATATGGAAAGATATAACAGACTTGTAGGATCAAATGTTGTCAAGAATGATATTATCGAGATCCGTGGGATCAAGATCGACAAGACAGCGCGAAGAGTCTGGATCAACGGAGAAGAGAAGACATTTACGACCAAGGAATTTGACCTTCTTACATTCCTTGCGGAGAATCCGAACCGCGTATTTACCAAGGCGGAACTGTTCCGTCAGATCTGGGATATGGAATCTGTAGGCGACATTGCAACTGTTACCGTTCATATCAAGAAAATCCGTGAAAAGATTGAATTCAACACAGCCAAGCCGCAGTATATTGAAACCATCTGGGGTGTAGGTTACAGGTTTAAGGTATAAAAATTATGGAAAGATTATATAGAGCATTAGAAATTTACAGCCAGGAAGATTACTATCCATTTCATATGCCGGGGCACAAGAGAAACCCGGACACAGTCAATACAGACCTGCCGTTTGACAGGGATATCACAGAAATAGATGGATTTGATAATCTTCATCATCCGGAAGGGATTCTGAAAAAAGCGCAGGAAACTGCTGCGAGTGTGTATGATACGAAGGAATGTTATTACAGCGTTAATGGCAGCACAGCGGCACTTCTTGCGGCTGTTTCGGCAACGGTTCCGAGGAATGGGCAGATCCTTGTTGCGAGGAACTGCCACAAGGCTGTCTATCATGCTCTGTATCTCAGAAATCTGATCCCAACTTATGTCTATCCACAGATGGACCCAAAGTGGTGGATAAACGGAGGGATTTCATCGGATAAGGTGGAAAGAGCACTGGCAGAGAATCCGGAGATCAAGGCAGTGCTTCTCACATCGCCGACGTATGATGGTGTGGTATCAGATATTGAGAAGATCGCAGAGATCGTACACAGATATGAGATTCCGCTGATCGTGGATGAGGCACATGGAGCACATTTTCACTTTTCAAACTATTTCCCGACATCAGCAGCAGAACTGGGAGCGGATCTGGTTATCCAGAGTTTCCACAAGACACTTCCGTCTATGACGCAGACTGCGGTGCTCCATAACTGCAGTGACCGTGTGGACAGCAGACTGATCCGCAGATTTATGGGAATCTATCAGAGCAGCAGCCCGTCGTATATCCTTATGGCGAGTATGGATGCCTGCATGGAAAAAATGTCCTCCGATGGTAATGAGATGTTCCGTGAATTTACAAAGATTCTCGAAAAGGCGAGACGCAGGCTTTCAGAATGCAAGTATATCCGTCTGGTTTCACCGGAGATCGGAACGGCCGGAGTTTTTGATTATGACCGTTCCAAATTACTTTTTTCTACACGCTATGCGTCAATGACGGGAAGTGAACTGGCACAGATCCTTTTGGAGAAATATCACATTCAGGTGGAGATGGAAACGGAGCATTATGTGCTTGCACTGGCAGCAGTTGGAGACAGTGGGGAAGGCTTCGAGAGACTTTGCCAGGCGATCGAGGAGATCAATCAGGAAGAAGCACAGAAGAAAAAAGAAAAAAGAGAAACAGAAGAACCGAAGGCAGGAAGAACAGCATACACTTCATTGAGTCAGTTCATGTCGATCACGGAGGCAATGGAATCGAAGAGTGAGATCCGCAAACTGGAAGAAAGTGTCGGACGGATATCTGCTGAGTTTGGATATCTCTATCCGCCTGGAATCCCGCTGATCGTACCGGGAGAACAGATTACTGGACAATTTATCCGTAATATGAGAATATACATGGAAGAGGGATTGTATCTGCAGGGACTGGAGGACTATACCAATGAGACCATCCGTGTAGTAGCCCAGAATACTACGAAGGAGCAGGAAATCTGATATTTCATGGGAAAGATTTTTTATATTATGGGAAAAAGTGCCGCCGGTAAGGACCGGATCTATTCTTTACTGGCAGGCAATAAAGAACTGAACCTGAAGAAACTGGTATTGTATACGACCAGGCCGATCCGCGCGGGAGAGCAGGATGGAGTTCAGTATTATTTTACAAATGACAGCAGACTTGAGGAATTTAAGAAATTAGGAAAGCTGATCGAAGCCAGAGCCTACCATACTGTTCATGGCATCTGGACATATTTTACAGCAGATGATGGACAGGTAGATCTCTCAGAGGGAAACTATCTTGGAATCGGCACACTGGAATCTTATCAGAAACTTAAGCAATATTACGGGGAAGAACATGTGATCCCGGTTTATATTGAAGTAGAGGACGGAGAACGATTACAGAGGGCACTTCTTCGGGAGCGGGAGCAGGAAAAACCGAAATATGAAGAGATGTGCAGACGTTTTCTGGCAGATCAGGAGGACTTTTCGGAGGAAAACATCCGGAAGGCAGGAATTAAATTAAGATTTGCTAATGAGAATTTAGAATTGTGTGTCGAAAATATTATAAAATATATAAATTCCCTTTCATAGACAAAAATAGTTTTGAATGGGTAACAAAGTATGCTATAATGTAGGCATGGCGAACAAAGATTCGTATACAGAAACAAGAGAGGTGATTCTGAATGGTTAGTTTCAACAATATTATCGGGCACGAGGAGATTATCAGGCATTTGAAGAATGCCATGACGACAGGAAAGGTATCTCATTCCTATATTTTTACCGGAAGACCTGGATCGGGTAAGAAACTTCTTGCGACGACTTATGCAATGACTCTTCAGTGCGAGGCTGGGGGAACGGAGCCATGTCAGAAGTGTGATTCCTGTAAGAAAGCCCTGGGTAAGAATCATCCGGATATCATCATGGTAAACCATGAGAAACCGGGAACTATTTCAATAGATGAGATTCGTGATCAGCTGATTCACGATGTAGCAATTAAACCATACTGCAGTCCGCACAAGATCTATATTGTTCCGGATGCGGAGATGATGACAGTACAGGCACAGAATGCTCTTCTCAAGACAATTGAGGAGCCGCCGGAATATGCAGTCATCATGCTGCTGACCAGCAATGCAGATGCACTTCTTCCAACGATCCAGTCCCGTTGTGTCAGACTGGATCTCAAGGTAGTAGATGACAATCTGGTTAAGAAATATCTTATGGAACGTCTTCATGTGCCGGATTATCAGGCAGAGATCGATGCATCTTTTGCACAGGGAAGCATCGGCAAGGCACAGGAGGCAGCAACATCCGAAGAGTTTGGCAAGATGACAGAGAATGCTCTCAGGATCCTGAAGTATGTAAGTACAATGCAGACTTATGAGCTGACTGATGTGATCCGTGAACTTTCAGATGAGAAACAGCATATAAGCGACTATCTGGATATTTTCCAGTTCTGGTTCCGTGATGTTCTGATGTTCAAAGCTACAAGGGAAATAGACAATCTGGTCTTCAAGCAGGAAATTAATTATATAAAGGAACAGGCGAGCCAGCGTTCATACGAAAATCTCGAAAAGATACTGGAAGCACTGGAGAAGGCCAAGGTACGTCTGCGTGCAAATGTAAACTTCGAGCTTGCTCTTGAACTTCTGTTCCTGACGATCAGGGAGAGATAGAATGACAAAAATAGTTGGAATCAGATTCAGAAATGTCGGCAAAATATATTATTTTGATCCGAAGAATTATAAAATGCAGGTAGGCGATCATGTGATCGTAGAGACTGCCCGCGGAGTAGAATTCGGCAGAGTTGTGCTTGGACCGAAGGAAGTTGGAGAGGACGAGGTTGTCCATCCGCTCAAGGAAGTTTTGAGAGTAGCGACTCAGGCAGATGAGGACAGAGAGCAGCAGAACCGTCTCAAGGAGAAGGATGCATTCAAGATCTGCCAGAAGAAAATCCGTGAGCATGGTCTGGAGATGAAGCTGATCGATGCAGAATATACATTTGATAACAATAAGGTACTGTTTTACTTTACAGCAGATGGAAGAATCGATTTCCGTCAGCTTGTCAAGGATCTGGCGGCAATCTTCAAGACAAGGATCGAGCTGAGACAGATCGGTGTCCGTGATGAGACCAAGATCCTCGGAGGAATCGGAATCTGCGGCAGAAGTCTCTGCTGTCACACGTATCTGTCAGAGTTTGCACCGGTATCTATCAAGATGGCGAAGGAACAGAACCTTTCACTGAACCAGACCAAGATTTCCGGTGTATGCGGCAGACTGATGTGCTGTCTCAAGAACGAACAGGAAACATACGAGGAACTGAATAAGAAACTTCCGGTAATCGGGGACACTGTCACACTTCCGGATGGAATTCAGGGAACTGTACAGAGTGTAAATGTTCTTCGCCAGAGAGTCAAAGTCGTTGTCGAAGTAAACGACGAAAAGGAGATTCAGGAATTTCCGGTAAATGAACTGAAATTCCGTCCTCGTAAGAAGAAAGTCAAAGTTTCCGAGAAGGAAATGAAGGAACTGGAAAAACTCGAAGACAGAGAAGGAGATAAAAAATCTCATGGAAAGAAATCCGCAGACTGATCTGGTACATCCGGGAGAGCGGGTCGATGACCTGCAGAATGGGTTTTATGTGATCCAGAATCCTGAGAAGTTCTGTTTCGGAATGGATGCGGTTCTTTTGTCCGGCTTTGCAAAGATCAGAAAGAATGCAAGGGTCCTGGATATGGGAACCGGCACAGGGATCATTCCGATCCTGCTCAAAAGCAGAGGCAAGGGAGAACATCTCACAGGACTGGAGATACAGGAAGAATGTGCAGATATGGCCACACGCAGTGTTGCGTACAATGGTCTGGAATCTGCAATTGATATTGTATGCGGAGATATTAAGGAGGCTGCCGGAATTTTTGGAGCAGCTTCTTTTGATGTAGTAACAAGCAATCCTCCGTATATGATCGGAGAGCATGGACTGCGTAATCCGTATATGGCAAAAGCAATTGCGAGACATGAGGTGCTCTGCACACTGGAGGATGTTGTCAGCCAGGCGTCCAGAGTACTCAAGGACAGGGGACATTTTTTTATGGTGCACCGTCCGTTCCGTCTTGCTGAGATTTTTCAGGTGCTGATGAAATACAAGCTGGAGCCGAAACGCATGCAGCTTGTGTATCCGTACATAGACAGAGAACCCAATATGGTACTGATCGAGGCCTGCAAGGGTGGAAATTCCAGAATCACAGTAGAGCGTCCGCTGATCGTTTATGAGAAGCCGGGAGAGTATACAAAGGCGATCCTGGAAATCTACGGGATGGTCTGATGTTTCGGATAAGAATTCAAGAAAGGAACCTGATTTATGAGCGGTAAATTATATCTGTGTGCAACACCTATCGGAAATCTGGAAGATATTACGCTGCGTGTTCTGCGTACTCTCAAAGAAGTAGACCTGATCGCAGCAGAAGATACAAGAAACAGTATCAAGCTTCTGAATCATTTCGAGATCAAAACGCCCATGACCAGTTATCATGAATACAACAAGATCGACAAAGCTTATACACTGATCGAGAAGATGCAGGCAGGAATGAACATTGCACTGATCACGGACGCAGGTACTCCTGGAATTTCAGATCCGGGAGAAGAACTTGCTGCCATGTGTTATGAAGCAGGGATCGAAGTGACCTCACTTCCAGGACCTGCTGCCTGTATTACAGCACTTACTCTGTCAGGGCTTCCGACCAGGAGATTTGCTTTCGAAGCTTTTCTTCCAATGGACAAAAAAGAACGCAGGGAAGTCCTGGATGAACTGGTCAATGAGACAAGGACGATCATTATGTATGAGGCACCACACAAGCTGGTCCGCACACTTAAGGATCTCAAAGAAACTCTTGGCAACCGCAGAATGACACTTTGCCGGGAACTGACGAAGAAACATGAGACAGCTTTTCATACAACGATCGATGAGCTGATCGCTCATTATGAGAATGAGAAGCCATTAGGGGAATGTGTCCTCGTGATCGATGGCAAGAGCCGCCAGGAACTCAAGGAAGAAGCTGTAGCTTCCTGGGAGGAGATCTCCATCGAGGAACATATGGAAATCTACGAAAAACAGGGGCTCTCCAGGAAGGATGCCATGAAGCAGGTAGCAAAGGACCGAGGGGTGTCCAAGAGAGAAATTTATCAATATCTGATCCAGTAAATACGAGAACTGTATTTCCAAAAAAATGTGAAATACAGTTCCTTTTTTTGTACATTGTTTTTACAGAAAACCGGGATTTTTAATGGAAAGAGAGTTGTTTTTGTGCTATAATAAATTAGTATACGTATGTCCAACAGAGGATATACAACCAGTAATTTTTATATAACATTGAATGACAGGAGGCAGCACATGGGCGGAGAAAATACGGAGTACGGAGCGGACCAGATTCAGATTTTGGAAGGGCTGGAAGCGGTTCGTAAAAGACCGGGTATGTATATTGGAAGTACATCCAGCCGGGGTCTGCATCATCTTGTATACGAAATTGTAGATAATGCGGTAGATGAAGCTCTGGCAGGATATTGTACAGAGATCCAGGTAAGCATCAACCCAGACAACTCCATTACAGTTGTAGATAATGGACGAGGAATTCCGGTAGGTATCAACCACAAAGCAGGAATTCCGGCAGTTGAGGTTGTATTTACTATTCTGCACGCCGGCGGTAAGTTTGGCGGTGGAGGATATAAGGTATCCGGAGGTCTTCACGGCGTAGGAGCATCCGTTGTAAATGCTCTGTCCGAGTGGCTGGAAGTTACCATATATCACGAAGGCAGAGAATATAAGCAGCGTTATGAGAGAGGACATACAATGTATCCTCTCAAGGTTGTTGGAGAGTGTGATCCGGAGAAATCCGGAACAACTGTCACCTTCCTGCCGGATAAGGAAATCTTTGAGGAAACTGTTTATGATTATGATATCCTGAAACAGCGTCTTCGTGAGATGGCTTTCCTTACCAAAGGACTTCGCATTGTCCTCAGAGATGAGAGAGAAGACTCCAAGAAAGAAAAGGTATTCCACTACGAGGGTGGTATCCGCGAATTTGTAACATATCTGAACAAGAGCAAAGAACCTCTGTATCCAGAGGTTATTTACTGTGAGGGAGAGAAGGACGGCGTTTCTGTTGAGGTTGCGATGCAGCACAACGACTCCTACACAGAGAACAGCTATGGATTTGTAAATAACATCAATACACCGGAGGGCGGTACACATATCGTTGGTTTCCGTAATGCACTTACCAAGACCTTTAACGATTATGCGAGAAAGAACAAACTTCTCAAGGACAGTGAACCGAACTTAAGCGGTGATGATATCCGTGAGGGTCTGACTGCGATCGTAAGTGTCAAGATCGAAGAACCACAGTTCGAAGGTCAGACAAAACAGAAACTTGGCAACAGCGAGGCGAGAGGTGCCGTAGACTCTGTTGTCAGCAAGCAGCTTGAGATCTTCCTTGAGCAGAATCCATCCGTAGCCAAGGCTACTGTTGAGAAATCTGTTCTTGCACAGAGAGCAAGAGAAGCAGCACGTAAAGCACGTGACCTTACCAGAAGGAAATCCGCACTCGATGGAATGTCACTTCCGGGTAAACTTGCGGACTGCTCAGACAAGGATCCGAAGAACTGCGAGATCTATATCGTAGAGGGAGATTCCGCGGGCGGTTCTGCCAAGACAGCGAGAAACCGTGCGACACAGGCAATCCTTCCGCTTCGAGGCAAGATCCTCAATGTTGAGAAGGCACGTCTTGACAGAATCTATGGAAATGCAGAGATCAAGGCAATGATCACAGCTTTCGGAACCGGTATCCATGAAGATTTTGATATCAGCAAACTGCGTTATCACAAGATCATCATCATGACCGATGCCGATGTCGATGGCGCACATATTGCGACACTTCTTCTGACTTTCCTTTACAGATTCATGCCGGAACTTATCAAGCAGGGCTATGTATATCTGGCACAGCCGCCGCTGTACAAGGTAGAAAAGAACAAGAAAGTCTGGTATGCCTACGATGATGCAGAACTAAACCGCATCCTTGAGGAGATCGGACGTGATAATAACAACAAGATCCAGCGTTACAAAGGTCTTGGAGAGATGGATGCAGAGCAGCTTTGGGAGACAACCATGGATCCGGAGAAACGAATCCTTCTCAAAGTAACTATGGACGAATCTGCTACATCTGAGATCGATCTGACTTTCACCACTCTTATGGGTGACAAAGTTGAACCAAGACGTGAATTTATCGAAGAAAATGCACGCTTTGTAGAAAATCTGGATATCTAGGAGAATAAAAAATGGAAGACAATATTTTTGACAAAATCCATGAGGTGGATCTGCAGAAGACCATGGAGAAATCTTATATAGATTACGCCATGAGCGTTATCGCCTCACGTGCTCTTCCGGATGTAAGAGATGGTCTGAAGCCGGTACAGAGAAGGGTTCTGTATTCCATGATCGAACTGAACAACGGTCCGGACAAGCCGCATCGTAAATGCGCCCGTATCGTCGGTGATACCATGGGTAAATATCACCCTCATGGAGACAGTTCTATCTATGGAGCACTTGTAAATATGGCACAGGACTGGTCTACCAGATATCCGCTGGTAGACGGTCATGGAAACTTTGGTTCCGTGGATGGTGACGGTGCTGCTGCGATGCGATACACAGAGGCTCGTCTGAGCAAGATCTCCATGGAGATGCTTGCTGATATCAACAAGAATACCGTTGATTTCCAGCCGAACTTTGATGAGACAGAACGGGAGCCGGTTGTACTTCCGTCCCGTTATCCGAACCTTCTTGTAAACGGTACTTCCGGTATCGCAGTTGGTATGGCGACAAACATCCCGCCACACAACTTAAGAGAGGTTATCAATGCAGTTGTCAAGATCATTGATAATATTATCGAGGAAGACAGAGAGACAACGATAGAGGAACTTCTTGAAATCGTCAAAGGACCGGATTTCCCGACAGGAGCAACGATCCTTGGAACAAGAGGAATTGAGGAAGCATATCGTACCGGCCGCGGCAAGATCCGTGTCCGTGCGGTGACAAATATCGAGACACTGCCAAACGGCAAATCACGCATTATTGTCACAGAACTTCCATACCTCGTAAACAAAGCCCGTCTGATCGAAAAGATCGCAGAACTTGTCCGCGACAAGAAGATTGACGGAATCACAGACCTGAATGACCACTCCAGCCGTGAGGGAATGCGCATCTGCATCGACCTCCGCAGAGATGCCAATGCAAATGTTGTCCTGAACCAGCTTTATAAGCATACACAGCTTCAGGATACATTTGGCGTGATCATGCTTTGCCTTGTTTCCGTAAACGGAAGCCTTCAGCCGAAGGTCCTGACTCTTCCGGAGATGCTTAAGCAGTATCTTGCACATCAGGAAGATGTAGTGACAAGAAGAACCAAATACGACCTGAACAAAGCACAGGAACGTGCTCACATTCTGGAAGGTCTGCTCAAAGCACTGGACAATATCGATGAAGTTATCCGTATCATCCGTGCCGCAAGAAACGTTCAGATCGCGAAGCAGGAATTAATGGATCGCTTTGAACTGACAGATGTTCAGGCGCAGGCGATCGTAGATATGCGTCTCAGGGCTCTTACCGGTCTGGAAAGAGAGAAGCTGGAAGCAGAATATGCAGAATTAATGGAGAGAATCCGCAAATTACAGGCAATTCTTGCAGACAGAAATACACTTCTCCGTGTCATTCGTGAGGAGATCCTTGCAATTGCTGAGAAATATGGCGATGACAGAAGAACTGCCATTGGATTTGATGCATATGACATCTCCATGGAGGATATGATCCCGAGAGAAAATACAGTTATCACAATGACCAAACTTGGTTATATTAAGCGTATGACTGTAGATAACTTCCGCAGCCAGAACAGAGGCGGCAGAGGAATCAAGGGCATGCAGACTCTGGACGATGACTATATCGAAGAACTGATGATGACAACGACACATCATTATGTGATGTTCTTTACCAACACTGGACGAGTATACCGTCTTAAGGCATATGAGATCCCGGAAGCGGGAAGAACAGCGAGAGGAACTGCGATCATCAATCTTCTGCAGCTGATGCCGGGAGAGCGCATTACAGCAGTTATTCCAATCAGCAAGTTTGAAGAAGGACATTACCTGATGATGGCAACCCGTAAGGGACTTGTCAAGAAAACTCCGATCCAGGATTATGCAAATGTCCGCAAAGTAGGTCTTGCAGCGATCGCACTTCGCGATGATGATGAACTGATCGAAGTAAAGGCAACGGATGATAAGAAGGACGTTATCCTGGTAACCAAATATGGCCAGTGCATCCGTTTCAAAGAAACAGATGTAAGAAGCACAGGCCGAGTTTCCATGGGTGTTCGTGGTATCAATCTGCTGGATGGTGATGAAGTTGTAGCTATGCAGCTTAATACGCAGGGATATTATCTCCTTGTTGTCTCTGAGAACGGTATGGGTAAGAGAACCTCCATCAGTGAGTTCACCTGCCAGAACAGAGGCGGTAAGGGCGTGAAGTGCTACAAGATCACTGAGAAGACAGGTAACGTTATTGGTGCCAAAGCTGTAAATGAAGAAAATGAGATCATGATGATCACCACAGAGGGAATTATCATCCGTCTGCAGTGCGCTGATATTTCTATTCTGGGAAGAATCACCTCAGGAGTAAAACTGATCAATCTTTCCAACGGAGTGACCGTTGCAAGCTTTGCGAAAGTCAGAGAGAAAGAAGAAGACAAAGAGAATCCGCAGACAGCAGAAGAACCTGTGAATGAAGCAAGTGATGAAGTACAGGAGAGCACGGAAGAATAAAGGGGACGTTAGATCATCATGGAGAAGGAATATGTCACATTAAACAGCGGCAGCAAAACTACTGCCAGGAGCAGTAAGAATACCAAAAGCCGCCGAAAGACCGGACATTCAAAATCCAATATCAGAAGATCTGCACTGGAAACCAGGAGAACCGGAAGTTCAAGGACTGGTATGCGCAAGGTAAACGGCAGCAGCAAGTCAACCAGCCCTAAGACTTCCAAAAGCAAAAAGAAGAGCAGATCCAGAAAGATGGATATTCCCGTACAGTATATTGCGGGAGGCGTTGTGCTGATAGTTTTACTCATAGTGATCATTTTTGCTGTGAGAAGCTGTGGCGTCAGCCACAAAACACCGGAAAGAGTTGTCAAAACCCTGATCGAATCCTACGAGAGCGGCAATGAAAATAAGATCAAGAAATGCTATGGAGTGACCAAGGCAGATGACAATCTTCAGGCAGAGATAGATGCAAATATCAAGTATTTTGCAGCACATTCTCCGGAGAAGATCCAGATCAATAGCTGCGACAAGATCTATCAGGACGGCAATTATGCGTTCATGTACATCACCTATGATCTGGTACTCAAGGACGGACAGAGCTATCCGTGCATCAGTACTTATATGACTCAAAAAAAGGATGACAATAAGTACTATATACTTGCACCATCAGATGTTACCAATGATATGAACAAACAGGCAGCAGAGAAATATGCACTGTTCATGAAGACAGATGCATATCAGCAATACACCGTTGCCTACGATAAATTTATCAAGAAGAATCCAGGATACGAAGAAAAAATCGCTTCAAAATTAAGCTGAAAGAATCCTGGGGAGGTGTAGCATGAAAAGAATCATAATGATGGTATTACGAAATCTTTTCTTTGTGCCTTATGGATGGTTTATGCTGAACTGGTATGCGGGACATGTGGATGATTATCCGGAAGAAAAGCGTTATGCGCTGCTCAAGAAAATCGACCGCAAGGCAAATACAGGCGGAAACATTACGATCAAGTCCTACGGAGTAGAGAATATTCCGTCGGAGAATGGTTTTATGTTTTATCCGAATCATCAGGGACTGTATGACGTTCTGGCGATCCTGGATGCCTGCCCGGTGCCGTTTTCTGTTGTAGCCAAGAAAGAAGTGGGCAATGTTCCATTTCTGAAGCAGGTATTTACCTGTATGAAGGCTTTTATCATGGACAGAGAGGATATCAGACAGTCCATGCAGGTAATCCTCAATGTCACGAAGGAAGTCAAGAGCGGCCGTAATTATCTTATCTTTGCGGAGGGGACCAGAAGCAAGAATGGAAACCATCCGCAGGAATTTAAGGGTGGAAGTTTCAAGGCAGCCATGAAAGCCAGATGCCCGATCGTTCCGGTAGCACTGATCGACACTTACAAGGCATTTGACACAGGCTCAGCGGCTCCGTTGACCGTTCAGGTACATTTCCTGAAACCGATGTTTTATGACGAATACAAGGACATGAAATCAACAGAGATCGCAGCAGAGGTCAGAAGAAGAGTAGAAGAAACCATTCAGGAATATGGTGGATGGGATTAACTGAATATTTGAGAAACAGACAGCCGGGAGCAGTTAAGCTTCCGGCTGTTTTTGTGTACAGATCATTTTTTTTCCCTGGCAAGTGCCTGTTTCATGAGAGTACAGTCTTTGCTATACTGACAGACCCCGTATTCGCAGCTTGAATCAAGAAGACGAATCCCCTCTGGAAGCTGCTCGAATTCACAGATCACAGTTTGTGTCATGTCAAAATTCCGGCAGTATCCGTTAAAAAATTCCTCAATGATCTCGCCCATAAAAATCCCTCTTTTCCTTTATACAGATTCGTTTTTTCTTAAGATTCAGTGTATCATAGAAACCTTAAGTTTCCAACAGAAATCCCGGCTGACTTTGTCTTGCGTGAACGGCTGCTTTTTGAACGTCAACTGTGTTTGACTTTAGGCGTGAACAGCCCGTATAGTTAAAGTAGAAAATATATGATGAAAACAAGACTTGGAGGAATCGGGAATGAGCAAAAGTTATTGGATCTGGTATCCGGGGGATTTTGAACTATATCATGGAATGAAACAGAACTTCAGCCGTGTGGAGAGAGGTTTCGGCTGGCCGGCTTTCTGGAAAAGCGAAGGCTTCCGCAACCGTGTCGCTTTTCGTCGTACTTATCATCTGAAAGAAGAAACTTTCTTTACGGTATATTCCAATGCAATCGGGCACGTACTGGCAGGAGAAAAGAAATACCCATTTGGAAAAAAGATCACCTGCGGACCGGGAAAAGTGGCGATCGCAGTTCATGCAGGATGTATTGAGGCTTTTCCATGCATTTATGTAGAAGGTGATGTAATCTGTTCAGACAAAGGATGGATAGCAGAAGATTATGACCAGGAACCGCAGCCGGCAGGAAGAAGCAGATATTTCACCAGACCGGAACAGAATCCGACAGTCTGGGAATACAGCGAGAAAATATATGAACCAGTCAACGTAACAGAATACAACGGCGGAACGCTCTATGAATTTGAGACAGAGCTGAATGCAGTTCTGGAAGCAGAGTTCAAAAACGGATATCAGCCGATATTGATCTGCTGTGGCGAATCCATGGAAGAAGCAGTCGATCCGGTAAACTGCTATTACAGCTGGCAGGCGGACAAAGAGACTGGAAAGTGCCCGTGCTGTGCAGTACATTTTGCTTATATCCCGGATTGTAAACCAGGAGAGATTACCCTGAAAGCAAACCATCAGTATGTAGACATTCCGGTAAAAGCTGCTTTTCACTGCGGAGAGGAACGCCTGAACCAGATCTGGTCTGTGGCAGAGCATACATTTCGCCTCTGCAGCGGCATTTTTTTTATTGATGGGGCAAAACGTGACAAATGGATCTGGTCCGGTGATGCATACCAGAGCTTTTTTGTAAATCGTTATCTGATGGCAGATGCAGATATCGACCAGAGAACGATTCTGGCACTGCGCGGCAATGACCCGATGACGAGACATATCAATACGATCGTAGACTATTCTCTTCTGTGGCTTTTGGGCGTGGATTATCATAATGAAGGATACGGCGACAGAGATTTCCTGGAATTGGTTTATCCGAAGATGGTTTCCCTTATGGAATTCTGCAATGGCAGACGTGATGAACACGGTTTCCTGATCGGAAAGGAAAAAGACTGGATTTATATCGACTGGGCAGACATGGACAAAGATGGCCCGCTCTGTTCAGAACAGATGCTTTATGCGGCATGCTTCCGTGTGATGGCAGAGATCAGCGAAAAGCTTGGCAAGGACGGAAGTGCTTACAGACAGGAGTATGAGAAACTGACTGCTGCCATTGAAGAGTTTTTTTGGGATGAGGAAAAAGGTGCGTACATCGATTCTTTTACTTCCGGGAAACGAAATGTGACAAGACATGCAAATATTTTTGCTGTATTATTTGCTATCGCAGATAAGGATAAGCAGGAAAAAATCCTCACAAACGTACTCGAAAATGATGAGATCCCGGCGATCACAACACCATATTTTAACTTCTTCGAACTGGATGCACTGTGCCAGATGGGAAAACTGACCGAAGTTTTGGACAAGATCCGTTCCTATTGGGGTGGCATGCTGGAGCTTGGAGCAATTACCTTCTGGGAAGAGTACGATCCGTCTGTGCCGAAGGAAGAACAGTACGACATGTACGGTGATCATTTTGGCAAGAGCCTCTGTCATGCATGGGCAGCAAGCCCGATCTATTTCCTGGCAAAATATTTTGCCGGACTGGATCTCGTAAATAGAGAAGAGACGACTTATGTATTAAAACCACAGATGCAGTATTTTACAGAACTGGACTGCACACTCCCGGTGGGAAGCCATGGAACAGTCCGACTGCTCTGGGATGGAGAATATCTGGAAGTGACACCGGATGCAGACGGTGGAGTTCTGGAACTCGGTGAACAAAAATTTTCTCTGGTCAGAGGAGAAACAAGAAGGGTAAAGATTTGATATGAAAAAAATAGATTTTAACAGAAACTGGACATGCAGATGCCTTACCAGAGATGAGGAACCGTATTCTGTGACACTTCCGCATGATGCGATGCGGAGTGAGCCGCGTACTGAGGAAAGTGTCAGTGAGGGAAACTCCGGCTGGTATCTGGGCGGCGATTACGAATATACGAAACATGTTTTTGTGCCATCAGAGTACAGCGGCAAAAAAGTTCTCATTGAATTCGAGAGTGTTTATCACAATGCGGAAGTTTATATTAATGGAACGAAAGCAGCATACAGACCGTATGGTTATACAAATTTTTATGTAGATACAGAAGGGCTTTTGAAATATGAAGCACAGAATGAGATCCGCGTGATCGCACGAAATTCTGATCAGCCAAACAGCCGCTGGTATTCCGGAACCGGCATCTACCGTCCGGTATACCTTTGGGCAGGTGACAAGAAGTACATTCCGGTCAATGGAATCAAGATTCATACAGTAAGTTATGCACCGGCAGTGATTGAAGTAGAAATAAAAACTTCCTGCCCGGGAATGGTGAGAGTAGAAATTCTGCGTGGAGATCAAAACATTCTTGTAAAAGAGGCGGAAAATACAGGACACCCGTCGGTTTTCCGTATGGAGATCCCGAACGCAAAACTCTGGGACTTTGATCATCCGAATCTGTATACTCTGCGGGCAACATTTGGAGAAGATATCGTAGAGGAAACGTTTGGAATCCGACTTCTTGAATGGAGCCCGGAAAAAGGCCTTACGATCAATGGTAAGAGAGAAATCCTCCGTGGTGCCTGTGTGCATCACGATAATGGTGTGCTGGGTGCCTGCACGTATCCGGAGGCAGAGGAGCGCAGAATCCGTATCCTCAAAGAGAATGGCTATAATGCGATCCGTTCTTCACATTATCCATGCTCCAAGGATATGCTGGATGCCTGCGACCGTCTGGGAATGCTGGTGATGGATGAATATGTCGATGTCTGGTATATCCATAAGACAAAATATGATTATGTGAATTACCTTGCGAAATGGTGGCAGCAGGACCTCAAGGATATGGTGGAGAAAGATTACAACCATCCGTCTGTTATCATGTATTCTACGGGAAATGAAGTTGCAGAGACTGCACAGAAAAAAGGAATCGAACTCACCGGCAGAATGACTTCTTACCTTCATAAACTGGATCCGCACAGACCAGTAACCTGCGGGATCAACATTTTCTTTAACTTCTTAAGTTCTATGGGAATGGGCGTTTACAGTGATGATAAGGCAGAAAAAAGCGCCCAGTCTGCAAAGCAGGAAGCAGAGAAAAAAGAGAAGAAGAAACCAGTAGGAAGTGAATTTTATAATACCCTTGCCTGTCTGGTCGGAGATTACTTCATGAAGATCGGTGCGACCCTCCCGCCATGTGACTGGAAAACAAAGGATGCATATGCGAACATGGATATCGCAGGATACAACTACGGACTTTTCCGCTACAAACATGACCTGAAGAAATACCCGAAACGTCTGATCCTCGGTACAGAGACTTTCTGCAAGGATGCATACAGTTTCTGGGAAATTGCCAAGAAGAATAAGCGGATCCTGGGAGATTTTGTCTGGTCAGGATGGGAATATATCGGAGAGACCGGAGACGGCGCAGCTGAATACGAAGACTACAAAGGCAAGATGCCGCATACAAGAATGACTGGAAATAACGGAAGAATCGACCTTCTTGGAAAGCCGCGTGCAGAGGCAGCTTACACAAGAGTTGCTTTTGAACGGGAAACAGGTCCGTTTATCGCCGTGAAACCTGTTTATCAGAAAGAAAACCTGAACCTGACAGGATGGGCTCTGACCAAGGCTCTGGAGAGCTGGTCCTGGAGAGGATGTGCCGGAGAAAAAGCTGAAGTAGAAGTTTTTGCAAGGGCAGCAGAGGTGGAGCTTCTGGTCAATGGAAAGAAAGCTGCACGTGGCAAAGTAAAAAAATGCAGGACTAAATTCCACATTCCATATGAGGATGGCGAGATCACAGCAGTTTCCTATGATAAGAACGGACGTGAGATCAACCGCCAGACACTGGTGACAGCAAATAAAGAAACCATGCTTCATATCAAACCGGAACAGGAAACTGTGGAAGCGGGCAGATTGCTGTTTGTTCCATTGCAGTACGGAGACTTTAACGGAATCTGGAAACCGATGGAAAAACATCACCTGAAAGTTACAGTAGAGAATGCTACGCTTGAAGGTCTGGGAAGTGCCTGCTCCTATGTGGAAGGTAACTATGCACAGGATACCGTCGATACTTATTATGGTGAGGCGATGGCTGTAGTCCGTGCCGGAGAAAGCGGATCTGTGAAGCTCACGGTCTCTGATGAAGAAAAAACATATACATGTGAGATTCCGGTAACAACACAGAAATAAATTATCATATAGGCAATATAGACAAAAACAAATATCACAATTTGTGCAAGATTCCCTGAAAAATTTTACTTGTGAAAATTCAATAAAAAAACGCTCCCATTTACGGCTGAAAAAGTGCAGTCTGCGAAAAAAATGGGAGCGTTTTTGGGATTTATGTTAAATTTAGGTCATGGGAATTATGGAAGCACTTGAGCGATGAGGCTTACCCATATTTCAGGGAAAGAAAGGAGATAAAATCATGAGCAGAAAAAATATCTGGCGTGGTATGACTACTCTTACAGCGTCTCTTCTGACCGTTTCTGTTGCGGCAGGACCTGTAGTAGACAGTTATCGTACAGACATCGACAAATTTCTTGGAACCAAGAGCAGTGCTATGGTAACAGACAGTACAGACGAGGATCTGTATACATATAAGTCTGACTATTCCAGCACTACAGAACTTCTGGAGTCCATCGAGGATCTCGGAGAACGTATGAGTGAGGAAGGAACTGTTCTGTTAAAGAACGAGAATAATGCACTTCCGCTGTCAAAAGATGAGACACAGAAGCTGTCCCTTCTTGGATTTTCCAGCTACTATCCGGTACAGGGCGGTGACATGGGAAGTTCCCTGACTGAAAATGAAGGAACAGATGCAGATACTGTAGACTTTGTTGAAGCATTAGCTGCAAAAGGATTCAGCATCAATGAAGACCTTCAGAATCTGTACAAGAGTCTGGAATCAGAGTTCAAGACAGAGGTTAATATGTGGGGAAATATCGTAGAATACTACCACATTACAGCACCTGCAACAGACGGCGTATTTGCAAGCAAAGAGCCTTCACAGGAAACAATGGACAGTGTAGACAGCCAGTGGAAAGAATCTATGGATGATTACAATGTCATGCTGGTAACGATCGGACGTTCCTCTACAGAGAACGGAACTTACCTTCCGGGTGTGGACGGCGTAGATGCATCTCAGGATCTGAACCAGACCGATCCGCTTGGATTAAGTGATGATGAGCGTGACCTGATCAATGCTGCAGTTGAAGCAAAAGAAAGCAACGGCGGTAAAGTCATCGTTATGCTGAACAACGCAAACGCAATGGAGATTGATGAGATCAAAAACAATGACGGCGTAGACGCTATCCTGGAAGTAGGTCTTCCGGGAGGCTATGGTTTCTATGGTGTTGCAGATATTCTTTCCGGAGAGGCAAACCCGTCCGGTCATCTGACAGATACCTATGCTGTAACAAATGCCAACTCACCGGCAGCACAGAACTTCGGAAATTATGAGTGGACCAATGCAGATCCGACTGTAAATATCAATGCAGAAGAAGTTGAAGCAGAAGGTATTTATACAGGATATAAATATTACGAAACCAGATATGCAGACACTGTGCTTGGACAGGGAAATGCAGATGCAGCTGTAGGAAGTTCTACAGGAAAAGCTTGGAACTATGATGATGAAGTATCTTATCCATTTGGATATGGTCTTTCCTATACAACCTTCGAACAGACTCTTAAGAGCGTGGATGTAGATCTGGAGAACAGAACGGTAACAGCAGAGGTTGAGGTTAAGAATACCGGCGATGTTGCAGGTAAAGATGTTGTACAGCTTTATACTTCTGTTCCTTATACAGACTACGATGTAGAGAACAAAGTAGAAAAATCTGCAGTACAGCTTCTGGATTATGAAAAAACAGATATGATCGAGCCAGGCGAAAGCCAGACTGTTACGATCACAGCAGATGCACAGGATATGGCAAGCTGGGACAGCATCTGTGATAACGAAGCAGGTACAACCGGTAACTGGATCCTGGACAACGGAACTTATTACTTCACAGTTGGAAATGGTGCACACGAGGCTGTAAACAATGTACTTGCTGCACAGGACCAGAAGGTTGATGGAAACAAAGACAACGTACAGACATGGGAACTTGGAGATTTTGATTCTTCTTCCTTCGCTGTAACCTTAAATGGTACACCGGTGGAAAATCAACTTCAGGATGCAGATCTGAACAACTGGATGGAAGACACCGTTACTTACTTAAGCAGAAACGACTGGGAAGGAACCTGGCCGGAGACATACAAAGATCTGACAGCTACAGATGAGATGATCAGTGCTATGGCTGATGACTATAGTGATATCGAAGCAAACGGAGATCCGTCTTCTGTAACCTTTGGCGCAGACAATGGAATGACTCTGGCAAATCTGAAAGGTGTAGACGACATCACAGATGAAAGATGGAGTACTCTGATGGATCAGATCACACTGGAAGAATGCCTGATCCGTACAGGACTTGGTGGAACCAGCACAAAAACGATCGAATCTATTACTTCTCCGGAAGCTATCCAGAACGACGGACCGAACGGATTCAACTCCTATCCTCTGGGACAGTATGCAAACTCAGACGATTCCACAGGAGATCCATGCGTGATCGCAGAGGATGATCCGAACCGTGATTACAAGATGGGTGTTATGGCAGTTGAAACTGTAATCGGCCAGACATTCAGCAAACAGCTGGCAGAAGAATGGGGTAAAGTAATCGGTAACTATTCTCTGTGGGCAAACACAGCAATCTGGTGGGGCGTTGGAACAAACCTTCATCGTACACCTTACAATGCACGTAACCATGAATACTTCTCAGAAGATGCAGTTCTGACAGCTGGTCAGGGTGCAGCAATCATCGAAGCCGGACATGAATATGGCGTACTGATTGCACCGAAACATCTGGCATTCAATGACACTGAGATCAACCGTACAGGTATTGCCGAGTTTATGACAGAGCAGGCTGCCCGTGAAAATGAACTGCGTGGTGTACAGTCCTGTATCGAAGATGCAAATGCGCTTGCTGTAATGACTACATACAACCGTGTTGGCTGTGTGACAAGTAATGCACATACAGGACTGCTTCTGAACATCGTTCGTAAAGAATGGGGATTCAAGGGACTGATGTCTGAGGATTTCATCCAGGATCCTACCTATACAAAGATCCGCATGGCTGTACACAACGGTGTAACCATGACATGTAACACAGGTGACAATACAATGGCAGCAGTAGAAGAAGTATGGCCATACTGGAGTGTAGAAAACGCAAGCCAGAGTGAAGAACTTCTGACAGATCTGAAACAGGCAATGCTGTATCAGAACTATGCACTTGCAAATTCCAATGCAATGGATGGCATGGCAACTACTACACATATTGAAAAACTGAATACATGGTACGATAACCTGATCACAGGTCTTCGCGTCGGATTCGGTGTACTGACTGTACTCTGTGCAGCAATGTATCTGCTTGGACTGAAAAAGAAAGAGCAGTAAGGAGGAAAACGAAACTATGGCTGAAAAGAAAAAAATGGGCGCAGGACTGGTCTTAAGCGTAATCACTGCTCTTGTGACTGTTGCCGGACTGGTTCTGTATATGATGAACTGCAAAACAAATTATTTTATAAATTCTGGCGTTGATAATGCAATCGTAGCCTGCCTGGCTGTGGCTGCTATCCTTGAGATCGTTATGATCGCAGCTTCCGTAAAAATGGGAGCAAAACCGGTTCTGGATATTATTCCGGTAGTATGCGGTGTACTGACAGCGTATGCGCTAATCCAGTTTATCAGCAGCAGGATCGCTGCAATCGGATCGATCATGACTTTTGAGAACAACGCCCAGAACATGGCGGATTTAAAAGGTGCAATCATTGGAATGATCGTATGCGCGGTCGCTCTGATCTGTACGATTATTTCCTCCTTCTTCAAAGTGGTAAAGGATTGATTTTATGAGTAAGACAAAGAAAGATTTCTGGAACGGTCCACTGACCGGTTCCAGAATCAAATCAGATGATGTAAAACTTCCGGAGATGTTGATCGGATATTTTATCGGACCGTTCGGAGCACTTCTGGCTTCCGGTATTTTTACCAGTATCCTTCAGAACTATTTTACAGATGTCCTGAAACTGAATCTGACATTTCTGACAACCTTACAGTTGTTTTCGACCATCCTGATCGTGGCAGCAAACCTGATCGTAGGTCAGCTTATTGAACGTACAAGAACAATGGCAGGAAAGGCAAGACCGTGGATCCTTCTGTCCGCACTGACTCTGTCCATTGCTTCTGTACTGATGTTCGTAGTTCCTTTTGAGGGAACTGCCAAGATGGTGTGGATCGCGATCGCGTACAATCTGTTTTATGCAGTAGCTTATCCGATCTACAATACAGCAAACTCCACACTGATCCCTGTATCTACAAGAGACAGTAAGCGGCGAGGAGCCCTGGCTTCCTTTACCAATGTGGCAGGACTTGCCGTTATGGGTGCAGGTTCTATGGTATTCCCGATCCTGGTTTCTTTCGCACTGAAAGAAAATCAGCATCTGTGGCTGGTAGCTATGACAGCGATTGCTATTTTCTCTGCACTGACGATCTTCTTACAGTTCAAGTTCACACGTGAGCGTGTAACAGAGGAGCAGATGTCTGAGGGAACAGCAGAGGAGAAAACAGTCAAAACTGCTTCTCTGAAAGAACAGCTTTCCGCAGTTACCAGTGAAAAAATGTGGTGGATCGTTATGCTGTTCTACATGGGCTTCCAGTGGAGCGG
>QWCN01001591.1_pt1 | contig 59140 bp, 66 predicted proteins | sample 1972711 | NCBI WGS metagenome assembly QWCN01 (sample SAMN09866707, study PRJNA288562) | Human gut metagenome isolate term1_stool, whole genome shotgun sequencing... | isolation source: gut | host: Homo sapiens | place: USA: California
CCATCCCGAACACAGAAGTTAAGCTCACACGCGCCGACAATACTTGGCGGGCGACTGCCCGGGAAGATAGGTAATGCCAACATTTGAAAAGCTCCATCCGTTTGGGTGGAGCTTATTTTGTATGCTCCGACAGGGATGGCGCATTTTCTGACGCCTGCGCATAACTCTTGACACTACCTGCAGGTGTGCTAAAATTCTGGATATACGTTGGCAGTCTTGCACAATGTCCGCGGGAGGGTAACCAATAATTTTCATTCATCGGAAAGGGGAAAGAGACATGGACGAAAACAAAAAGGACGACTTTGCTTATGGCCAGAGAATCTGCGCTTGCTGTAATAAATGTGTTGTCGATTTTTGGGATATATGCGATGTGTGCGGTTGGCAGAATGATTTAGTTCAAAATGAGGACCCGGATTATGGCGGCGGGGCAAATAGAATGAGCCTTAACGAAGCCAAGAAGGCCTATGCCGAGGGCAGAAAGGTTTATTAAAAACATACCGGAGAGCAAGGGTCACTATGTCGGGAGAATCCATTTTCATACAGGCGATTGGCCTTTTCGGGACGGTTTTGTTTTTCCTGTCGTACCAATGCAGAAACAACCGGACGCTGTTCCACGTCCAGTTTGTTTCCTATCTGTGCTACATCACCCATCTGCTGATGCTGGGCGCGATCACCGGGGGAATCAGCTATGTGCTGAACACGGTTCGTTCCTTTTGCCTGGGTAGCAGAAGCCGCTTTCTGAAAGGGAAAATCATGTGCGCCGCACTGTGCGTCATGCAGGTGGCCGCGAACATTGCGGCCACGGTCGGCGGGTATACGTACAATCCGCGAAAAATCCGTCTCGTTGGGATGCTGGTCAATTCGCCGCTGTGGATTATTTACGATGGAATCATCGGCTCCTGGGCGGGGATTCTGGACGAGATCGTCACGGAAGTGTCCATGATTGTATCCATTTTCCGCTACGGGTGGGAGAATCTGGATTCCGTCAGCGGGCAGGACTGATTTGCTAACGAATTCTTAAATTAAAATTATGATGACAAACCCATAGCAATATGGTATAGTCTCAGTAAAGAAACCGGCAAAGGAGTATTATCCATGGGGTATGATTATCTGGTCGTGGGGGCGGGGCTGTTCGGCGCTGTCTTTGCCCGGCAGGTGAAGGCGGCGGGGAAGTCCGTGCTTGTGATCGACCGGCGGAGTCACGTCGGCGGCAATGTATATACCGAGGAGATCGAGGGAATCCAGGTACATACCTACGGCGCCCATATTTTCCACACCAACGACAAGACTGCCTGGGAGTATGTCAACCGGTTCGCGGAATTTAACCGCTACACCAATTCCCCGGTGGCGAATTACCACGGGGAGCTGTACTCCCTGCCCTTCAACATGTATACCTTCAATAAAATGTGGGGCGTGACGACTCCACAGCAGGCGGAGGCGGAGATTGCCCGTCAACGGAAGGCCGCCGGGATTGCGGAGCCGAAGAATCTGGAGGAGCAGGCGATTTCCCTTGTCGGCACGGATATTTACGAAAAGCTGGTGAAGGGCTACACCGAAAAGCAGTGGGGACGCCCCTGTACGGAGCTTCCTGCCTTTATCATCAAGCGCCTGCCTGTCCGTCTCACCTTTGACAATAACTACTTTAATGCCCGGTTTCAGGGCATTCCCATGGGCGGCTACACCAAAATGGTGGAAAACATGCTGGACGGCATCGAGGTGCGGCTGAATGTGGACTATCTGGAACACAGAGCCGAGCTGAACGCGCTGGCGGACAAGGTCGTTTACACCGGTTCCATTGACAGCTATTTTGACTATTGCTACGGCCCGCTGAGCTATCGCTCCGTCCGATTTGAGACGGAGGTGCTGGATATGCCCAATTTCCAGGGCAACGCCGTGATCAACTACACCGACCGGGAGACGCCCTACACCCGGGTCATCGAGCATAAGTTCTTCGAGTTCGGCAACCAGGAAAAAACCGTGGTGTCCCGGGAGTACAGCTCCGAGTGGAAGCCGGGGGTGGAGCCGTACTATCCCGTGAACGATGAAAAAAATAACGCCCTGTATGGAAAGTACAAGGCGCTGGCGGATGGGGAAGACAAAACCATTTTCGGCGGCCGACTGGGGGAGTACCGCTATTACGACATGGACGCGGTAATCCTCCGGGCGCTGAGCCTTGCCAAATCAGAAATCGAAGGAGAAAGATAAATGAAGCTTCTGACGGTCACAGTACCCTGCTACAATTCTCAGGACTATATGGAAAAGTGCATCCAGAGCCTCCTGCCCGGGGGAAACCGGGTGGAGATCATCATTATTGACGACGGCTCCAAGGACGACACCGGGAAGATCGCCGACGAATACGCCCGGAAATTCCCGGACATTGTGCGGGTCATCCATCAGGAAAACGGCGGCCACGGCGAGGGCATCAACCAGGGCCTGAAGCATGCCACCGGCACCTATTTCAAGGTTGTGGACAGCGACGACACCCTCAGCTCGGATTTCCCCGGGTTCCTGGACGCGCTGGAGGAATGCGAGCGGCAGGGCGGCGTGGATATGATGGTGACCAACTACTATTACGTCCATTCTGACGGCGATGGAGACCGCTCCATCAACTATTCCAGTGTATTGCCGGAAAACCGGATCTTCACCTGGGAGGACACCAAGACCTTCCGGGTATACCAGATGCTCACCATCCATTCCAGCACCTTCCGCACCGAGGTCATGCGCCAGTGGAAGCAGCCCCTTCCCAAGCATGTTTTCTATGAGGACAACCTGATGATCTATCAGACGATGCCCTATGTGCGGAAAATGTTCTATCTCAACGCAGACCTTTACCGCTACTGGATCGGCCGGCCGGATCAGTCGGTGCAGTCCACCGCCCTGGCCAAGCGCCACGCAGACCAGATCCTGGTGACGGAGCGGTGCTTCACCACCTGCCACTTGGACGACATCACCGAACCCCGGCTGAGACGGTACATGAAGCACGACCTGTTCATGATGTTCGGCATTTCCATTCTTACGACCCGCCTGAACAAGTCTGCCGAGACGGACGCCGAGCTGAGAAAAATGTGGGAGACCTGCGCGGCCTTTGACCCCAAGTGGGCGAACTATTTCCGTAAGCGCACGCCGCTGCTGTTCATCAGCGCACCGGGGCGCGCGGGGCAGGAATTTGCCGGGAGCTTTTACCGGTTTGCCAACAATGTGGTGCGATTCAACTGATACTATTGGGGCTGCTGCAAAAACGAATTTTGCAGCAGCCCCATTGACGATTCTGCAAAGGTTACAGCAGCGGGATCCCGGCCTTTGCGCAGGCGTCCACAGTTTCGCTGTCCCATACGCTGGACTGTACTTCGCCGATGTGGGCGCAGCCCATCATCAGCATGGACAGACGGCTCTGGCCGATGCCGCCGCCGATGGTCAGGGGCAGCTCGTCGTTCAGAAGCATTTTGTGGAAGGGCAGCGTCCGCCGGTCGTCGCAGTGGGCGAGGGCCAGCTGGCGGTCGAGGGATTCTGCGTCCACGCGGATACCCATGGAGGAAATCTCTAATGCCCGGTTCAGGGTCTCGTCCCAGAAGAAAATGTCACAGTTCAGATTCCAGTCGTCATAGTCGGGGGCGCGGCCGTCGTGGGGCTTGCCGGAGCGGAGGAGTCCGCCAATCTGCATGATGCAGGCGGTTTTATGCTCCCGGACAAAGGCGTTTTCCCGCTGGGAGCCGGTTTCCAGATCGGGATACATGTCCTCCAGCTCCTGGGCGGTGATGAATGTGACATTCCGGCTCAGCTCGGTGCGCAGCTGGGGGAAGCGGACGTGCAGGCGGTCGTTGGCGTCGCAGATAGCGCCTACAATGGCGCGGACGATGAGCTTCAGGAAGTCCAGATTCCGGTTTTCCCGGGTAATGATCTTCTCCCAGTCCCACTGGTCAACGTAAATGGAATGAACGTTGTCCAGCGACTCGTCCCGGCGGATGGCGTTCATGTCGGTGTACAGGCCGTTACCTACGGTAAAATTGTAGCGCTTGAGGGCAAGACGCTTCCATTTTGCCAGAGAATGCACCACCTGAGCGTCCATGCCCACGGCAGGAATATCAAAGGCCACAGGCCGCTCGTAGCCGTTCAGGTTATCGTTCAAGCCGGAGCTTTCGGTGACGAACAGGGGCGCGGAGACGCGCTTCAGGTTCAGCGCCTTGGAAAATTCCTGCTGGAACGTCTCCTTGATGTAGGCAATGGCGCGCTGGGTGTCGTAAGCGTCCAGCACCGGCTTATAGTTTTCGGGAATGTATATCTTGTTCATAAAACGGCATCCTTTCACGGGAAACAATCTGTGTCCATTGTATTCGTTTTTTCGGAAAAATCAAGAGAAATTGTTGCTTTGCGCTGTCCTTGCCGCAAAACGTCCGCGCCGGAGTATTGGTACTGCCCCTTGGCGCTCCCTCCGGGAGAGCTGTCACCGCAGGTGACTGAGAGGGCATTGCACCCTGGCTTACCCTCTCCGTCTTTGCTTCGCTCAGCCACCTCTCCCAAAGGGAGAGGCAAGGGGCGCTCATATTAAAAACAGACACAGCAGATTATCCCGCTGTGCCTTAAGGCATCGCCGCACAATTTGTCTGCGAGCCTCAGCCGTCCTTTTGCCCCACTTCTTCAGTTTGGAAAATGGGAAATACACAAAGTATTCCTCCATTTCCCAAACTTTGAATTGGGGCAAAAATCCTGGCTGAGTCTTCTTGCCAAATTGTGCGGCGATGCCTTAACTATCTGGTGCACCCCGCCCTTTCCGGCGGGGGCGGTGGTTATGCTTTCGGCGCAAGCACCTTTTCCATAAATTCCGTCACGATTTTCCGGTATCGGGGCGTGTCCACCAGATAGCTGAACCCATGGTCGGCGCCGGGGAAGGTACAGCGCGTTATCAGGGCGGGATTTTCTGATACGATGTCGCTCATTTCGCAGGGGACGAAGCTGTCGCTTTCCCCGTGGATGATCAGGATGGGAACCTTTGCCTGTTTCACTGCCCGGGCGGCGTCCGTTTCATCAACGTCGAAGCCGCCGTAGACCCGCCCGCCGATTTTTACAAACGGCCAGGATAACCGGTCGGGCATGTGCATATCCTTCGCGACCTTGCGGATGATGTCCCTTGGGGAGGAATAGGGGCAGTCGGCGATGATCCCCTTCACATTCTCCGGTAAATCCAGACCGGCGGCCATCAGCACCGTCGCCGCGCCCATGGAAACGCCATAGAGAATGATTTCGGTATCCGCGCCGAACCGTTCCACGGCGTAGCGCACCCAGCTGTCCGCGTCCCACCGCTCCTGAATGCCGAAGGTGATGGTGCGGCCTTCGCTTCTTCCGTGGGCGCGTTCGTCGACGAGCAGAAGATTGTGCCCCATGGAAAAGCTCAGTTCGCTGCCCCCGGCGAAATCCGTCAGGGCGCTGCTGCGGTAGCCGTGAAAACCGATGTCCAACGGCGCGCCGTCCTTAACGTGGTAATAGCGACCGAAGAGGGTCAGCCCGTCAAAGGATACGATGGATACTTCCTCGTAGGGGCGGTCGCTGAGCTGGCAGAACAGACGGTTGATCTCCTTGCGGTAGGGGTCATACTTGTGGCTGGCAAAGGTGGAGATTTTGTCCCGTCCCTTTTTGGGAGAGTAAAATGCGATGCGGTAGGTGTAGTACCCTCCCATCAGCAGAATGGCTGCGACGGCGCACAGAAGAAACAGAAAAAGCGTCATATCATAAGCCCCGGATGTAGTCCATCAGCTCCGGGAAGCTGCCGTATGGATACTGAGAAATGTCCCTGTTTTCCTTATTGATCAGGCAGTCGGTGAGAAGGAACACCTGCATACCAAGGGTTCGGGCGATCATGTCCTCGCCCACGTCGTTGCCTACCATGAGACATTCTCCGGCGTTCAGATTCAGTTTACCCAGAATTTCCCGGTAGTAGTCCGGATTGGGCTTGCAGAAGCTGGAATTGTCATAGGTGGTGATGAACTCAAAATCCTCGGGTATCAGACCGGCCCATCGAATCCGGCTTTGGGTGGCTGTGGGCGGGAAAAGGGGATTGGTGGCAAGCACGGTGCGATACCCCATGGCATGGAGAGTGCGAACCGTTTCCGCCGCGGCGGACTGAAAGCCGCAAACGTGGCGGCATTCCTGAAATTCCGTTTTGTAGAATTCATCGTAAAGGGGGACGTCCTTCAAAGCGTCCTGGCCGAACATGGCGGCAAATGTCTCCCAAAAGACAGCTTCGTTGGTCTTCTTGCCACTGTTCGCGACCATGGCGCCGGTGCCGCGCCAGACCGCCTTGACAAGCTGCTGGGGGTCGTAGCCGTAGGGTACCATTTTGGCTGCCAGACGGCTCAGGTAATCCTTGACGAACACCTCCTGATCCATGGGAAGCAGTGTGCCGTCCAGATCAAAAAGAATTGTGGTGAGCATCGTATTAACCTCGCAATTCGTATTTTATCAGAATTATACAGCAGCCGCCGTCCCATTTCAAGTCCGGGACGGCGGCTGCATTGTAAACTTTTATTCGGAAGTGGACTCTACGCCCACGGCCATGATGTCGTAGGGCGTCGTCTGGTAGACGAAGTAGTTCAGCCAGTTGCTGAACAGCAGATGGGCATGTCCCCGCCAGCGGACGACGGGGCGCTGGGTATCGTCGTCGTTGGGATAGTAGTTCGCCGGGACGTGAATGGGCAGACCCAGGGCTTTGTCCCGGAGATATTCCCTTTCCAGCGTGTCCGCGTCGTATTCGGCGTGGCCGGTGACGAAAATCTGACGGCCTTCTTTGTTCATGGCGGCGTAGACCCCGGCATCCGGGGAGGAAGCCAGAATTTTCAGGCCGGGAACGGCTTCGATGTCGGCACGCTCCACGGTGGTGTGCCGGGAGTGGGGAATCCAGAATTCATCGTCAAAGCCCCGCAGCAAAATGGCGCGCTTGTAGTCCGCATGATGGGGGTACACACCAAACAGCTTTTCCGGCAGGGCTTTTTTCTGAATGCCGTAGTGGTAGTAAAGTCCCGCCTGTGCGCCCCAGCAGATGTGGAAGGTGGAATGGACGTTGGTTTTGCTCCACTCCATGATCTGGCACAGCTCCGGCCAGTAGTCCACCTCTTCAAAGGGCATCTGCTCCACCGGCGCGCCGGTGATCACCATGCCGTCGAATTTCCGGTCTTTCAGCTCGTCGAAGGTCTTATAGAAGTTGAGCAGATGCTCCTGGGGGGTATTTTTGGAGCGGTGGGTGGAGACCATCATCAGCTCCAGATGCACCTGCAGGGGCGTATTGCCCAGCAGACGGCTGAGCTGGGTCTCCGTGACGATCTTCGTGGGCATGAGATTCAGCAGCACGATTTCCAGAGGGCGGATGTGCTGGGTCTCTGCCCGGGTCTTTCGCATGACGAAAATGTTTTCCTGCTGCAGAATGCCCGCTGCCGGCAGGTCATTGGGAATCTGAATGGGCATACGCTTTCCTCCTGATTACACGTTCTCCAATGCCTGGGCGATGTCCTCGATGAGATCCTGGGCGTTTTCCAGACCGCAGCTCAGACGGATGAGGTCGGCGCCGACACCGGCGGCGTCCAGCTCCGCGTCGCTCATCTGGCGGTGGGTGGAGGAGGCGGGGTGCAGGCAGCAGGTATGGGAATCGGCTACGTGGGTCTCGATGGCACCCAGCTTCAGGTGCTTCATGAAGGTCTCGGCTGCTTTCCGTCCGCCGTAGAGACCGAAGGAAATGACGCCGCAGGTGCCGTTCGGCATGTACTTATGGGCAAGATCGTAATATTTGTCGCCCTTCAATCCGGCGAATTTCACCCACTTGACCTTTTCGTGACCCTGCAAAAATTCCGCCACGGCCTGGGCGTTGGCGCAGTGCTGCTTCATGCGGCTGGGCAGGCTTTCCAGACCCAGATTCAGCAAAAATGCGTTCTGGGGAGACTGGACGCAGCCAAAGTCCCGCATCAGCTGGGCGGTACACTTGGTGATGAACGCGCCCCCAAGGCCGAAGCGCTGGGTATAGGTGACACCGTGGTAGCTGTCGTCGGGGGTACACAGGCCGGGAAATTTGTCCGGGTAGGCCGTCCAGTCGAACTTGCCGCTGTCTACGATGGCGCCGCCAAGGGCGGAAGCGTGGCCGTCCATGTACTTGGTGGTGGAGTGTGTGACGATGTCCGCGCCCCACTGAAAGGGCTGGCAGTTGATGGGGGTAGCGAAGGTATTGTCCACGATGAGAGGAACGCCGTGGGCGTGGGCGGCCCTGGCGAACTTTGCAATGTCCAGCACCGTCAGGACGGGGTTGGCAATGGTCTCGCCGAACACGGCTTTGGTGTTGGGGCGGAAGGCGGCGTTCAGCTCCTCCTCGGTGCAGTCCGGGTCGATAAAGGTGGTTTCCAGACCCATTTTCTTCATGGTGACGCAGAACAGGTTGAAGCTGCCGCCGTAGATGGCGGAGCTGGCAACAATGTGGTCACCGCAGCCGGCGATGTTGAACACCGCCATAAAATTTGCCGCCTGTCCGGAGCCGGTGAGCATGGCGGCGGTGCCGCCCTCCAGAGCACAGATTTTGGCAGCGACGGCGTCACAGGTGGGGTTTGCCAGACGGGAATAGAAATAGCCCTTGGCTTCCAGATCAAAAAGCTTTCCCATATCCTCGGAGGTGTCATATTTGAACGTGGTACTCTGGACGATGGGAATTTGGCGGGGTTCGCCGTTTTTTGGCGTATAACCGGCCTGAATGCACAATGTTTCGGGACGCAGCTTGGAATCCATGAGAAATCACCTCATAATGTAATTTTTCGTCTATTGTAATCGTTTGGAGGGCGTTTGTCAACGCCTGACCGACAGGTTGCCGCCGACGCAGAAAAACCACCGCAATTCCAACGGAACTGCGGTGGATAAAATGGCGGAGTGAGAGGGATTTGAACCCTCGCGCGCTTTTTAGACGCCTACTCCCTTAGCAGGGGAGCCCCTTCGGCCTCTTGGGTATCACTCCGAATAGAAAGAAAAATATTCACTTGATTGCCAAAGTATTCTAGCATACGCCACAATGTTTGTCAAGCACAAATCTCGCCCCGCTGCCAAAGCCCTTGACATTTTTCTCTCCGGATGGTATATTTTATCCGTATTCGGAGAGATGTCCGAGCGGTTTAAGGAGCCAGTCTTGAAAACTGGTGATGGGGCAACCCACCGTGGGTTCGAATCCCACTCTCTCCGCCACAATACAGCTCATTGCGTGTGCAGTGGGCTGTATTTTTTTGACTTGGTGCTTGCAGGAGGGCGAGACCGCGGACAAAATGTACGCGGACAGGGAAACGATTCTGGCCTTGGCGCGTTCCGGGAAATTTGTTCCGTGCAGCTATCTGCAAAGGATATTTGATTTCTGTTGACAAGCGGATTTTGCCGGTTTATAATATTTCCTGAAAGGAAGTGTTGAATGATGGCGGTTCGGCTCAACGACGATAAGGAACTGGTAAAGGCCATCCGGGAAGGGTTGAAGCGCACGGGCGGCTACTGCCCTTGCCGGTTGGAGCGGACGGAGGACAATAAGTGCATTTGCAAGGAATTCCGGGAGCAGATTGCCGACCCGAATTTCAAAGGCTATTGCCACTGTATGCTTTACTACAAGGATTGACAAAAAATTGTTGACAAATTTTGCCTGTTGTGATAAGATATCCAGGCGCTGAGGAAACGGCAGGCAGATATGGGCGAGTGGTGGAATTGGTAGACTCGCTAGATTCAGGTTCTAGTGTTCACTGCGGACGTGCGGGTTCAAGTCCCGCCTCGCCCACCAAAACCGGACAACGATTTCGGCACGATGTGTGCCGCGATTGCTGTCCGGTTTCCTTTTGTTGACAACAGGCTCTGCGACGACCGCTTTTGGGTTGCCGCAGAGCCTGTTTGCATTAGAAATGCAATATTATCCCTTAATACGGACAACAGGCACGCCGATTTTTGCAGCATAATCCATCGTATTTTTTGTTCCACCTTTTTCACCGTTGAATATTGCAATAACTCTGACGGCATGGTTGACCATCCATTCATTCCTGATTTGGAAACAGGCTCGGCTATAGCCTGCACAGACATATTTAAGGCAGCACCGCGCAATTGCGTCTTCGAGTCTCAGCCGCCTTTTTACCCCACTTCCGCAGTTCCAAAAATGTGAAATACATACAGTATTCCTCCATTTTTGGAACTTTGAATTGGGGCAAAAATTCTGGCTGAGACTTCTTGCCGAATTGTGCGGTGCTGCCTTAATGAAGTCCGCTGATTCCAATACTTCTTTGTATTGTTGCTGCCATTCTCGACTCCAACCGAGTTCAAACCCTTTATAAGGGCAAGCACATATTAACTTGACATCAGTACCTTCATTACGAAGTTTCAGCACGATTTGAGCAGCCCAAATATCAACGCCTCTTGCCATGCCAGAAATAAACACATTCAGCCCATCAGTTACTGCTTGCCGGATTTGCTTTTCCAGATCTTTCCTTATTGCGTTCTCGGAACGCATAAGTTTTTCTGGACGGTGACCGGTAAAGCATGCCCGGTGCATACGTTTTTCATTTTCTGTCATTTTTACTCCTCCAATACTGGCTCCTAAATACATCGTAACACATACCTACTTTCGTTTCAACTTGTATGTATTTTATATCTCACTTAAGAAGTAAAATAGATACATGAAAGGTTGTGATGCTATGGATACCCACGCCCGGCTCCAGCAGCTGCTGCGGGAACGCGGTTGGACGGAGTATAAGCTTTCGAAGGAATGCGGTCTGGCGCAGTCCACCATCGGAAATATCTTTAGAAGAAATACAGTCCCTTCCATCGCAACCCTTGATACAATCTGTAAGGGATTCGGCATCACCATGTCTCAATTCTTCGCGGATACCGATATGGTGGAGCTGACCCCGGATATGAAAGAGCTGTTTGACTGCTGGGTCTGCCTGACGCCGAGCCAGAAGGCCGCGGCTATCCAGATGCTGAAAGCTATGAGCCACGATAACGAATGATAGGAGGTCTTCGGACTTCCTATTTTTATGCTTTTGCCCATGGGGGAATATCAACGCGGATGTTGACATCTTGTCGTATTTGATGGATAATACAGAAAAAATGATGTGAGGATTTCATGGAAAAAACGAAGCGTTCTTTTCTCCCCTGGGGGATGGTGCCGACCATTCTGACGCTGGCATGGCCGACCATGCTGGAGGAGCTGATGCAGACGGCGGTGCAGTATATCGACACTGCCATGGTCGGCGCGATCGGTACCCAGGCAACCGCGGCGGTGGGCGCTACCAGCACGGTCAACTGGCTGATCGGCAGCACCATTTCCGCCATTGGCGTGGGCTTTTTGTCCTTTGTATCCCAGGCCTGCGGAGCGGGGGATACGAAACGGGCGGGGAAGGCCTCGTCTCAGGCGGTGCTGGCGGTGTTGGTCTGCGGCACGTTTTTTACGGCGCTGATGCTGGCGCTGAGCGGCAAGGTGCCGGTGTGGATGCAGGTCGACCCTGCCATTCAGGATTTGGCTGCCCGGTACTTCTTTATTCTGTATACGCCCATGCTGGCGCGGACGGCCATTACGATTTTCGGCACGCTGCTTCGTTCGGCAGGGGATACCAAGACCCCTATGCGGGTTGGGTTTCTGGTGAACGGTATCAATGTGATCCTTAATTTTCTGCTGATCTACCCCACGCGGGCGGTTTTGGGCGTGACCGTTTTCGGCGCCGGATGGGGCGTCATCGGCGCGGCCGTGGCCAGCGCCATTTCCTTCGTAATCGGCGGCGTGTGCATTACCGTGGTGCTTTGGCGGCATCCGCTGCTGTCTCCCAGGGGGCAGAAGCTGCGGCCGGATTGGGACGTGCTGAAGCCTTGTCTGCGGGTGGCGCTTCCCAATGCCTTGCAGCGCTTCGGGACATCCTTGGGCTATGTGGCCTTTGCGTCGATGATCAACTCTCTGGGGGAGATCACCACCGCTGCCCACACGATCGCCAACACGGTGGAATCCGCCTTTTACATTCCCGGCTACGGAATGCAGACAGCGGCGGCAACGCTGGCGGGCAACGCTCTGGGGGCGGGGGACAACCGGCGGGTCAAGGAGCTGGCGCGGATGATTCTGTTCATTGAAGTCAGTCTGATGATCGTTTCCGGGTCGCTGCTTTTCCTGTTCGCGCCCAACATGATGCGCCTGTTCTCTAAGGATGCGCAGGTAATTGCCCTTGGCGTTACGGTTCTGCGGATGGTGGCGGTGTCCGAGCCGTTTTACGGCGTGTCCATCATTGTGGAGGGCATGATGCAGGGTATGGGAAACACGCTGATGCCCTTTGTCTGCAACATTGCGGGCATGTGGGGCGTGCGCATTGTGGGTACGTTTATCTGCACCCAACTGCTGGGAATGGGGCTGGTGTCCGCCTGGACGTGCATGATTGCCCATAACCTGCTGCTGTTTGTCCTCTTTGCCGGGTATTACATCAGCGGGAAGTGGAATCCCATGAACAGAAAAAACGCCGCGCAAACCGGTATATGCGGCTGATTTCAGCTGTGGGAGATGTTATTTCTCCATATTTTCCAAATGTTTTGTAAAATAAGGCTTGATTTTCGGATGAATCCGTGCTAGAATAAATCGGTCTGAAATCAAGGTGAGTCCTCTGCCGGCTTGTGCGCGGCATGAACGCCTAATATTTAAGGAGGACAATAAGATGGATTTGGTTAAGGCTCTGAACAGCCAGTACATGAAGGAGGAGCTGCCCGAAGTGAAGGTCGGCGACACCGTTCGTGTGCATGTGCGCATCAAGGAAGGCGCTCGTGAGCGTATCCAGGTGTTTGAAGGCACCGTTATCGCCCGTAAGCACGGCGGCATCGGTGAGACCGTCACCGTTCGCCGTGTCTCCTACGGCGTGGGCTGCGAGAAGGTTTTCCCCCTGCATTCTCCCAACGTTGCCATGATCGAGACCGTCCGCAAGGGCAAGGTTCGTCGGGCAAAGCTGTACTACCTGCGCGACCGCGCCGGCAAGGCTGCAAAGGTCAAGGAGAAGGTCTAAGCTGCAACTCAATAAAAAAAGAGGGCTTTGCCCTCTTTTTTATTACGCCGTGGGGATTTTCCCGCTGATACTGGTTTTTAATCATACTATTTTATCGAGAAATCGTATGATTGGACGGTATGTGGGAAATATTTACATTTTATTATAGAAAACAGACGCTTGCTGTGATATACTAAAAGGAGAATATCCCAACGGCACAGGCCGTTTTTTATGGGAGGGACGCTATAATGGCGGAGAAGAGGAAGAAAAAGGAAGAGGAAAAGCCGGGCTGGCAGAAAAGTGTGCTGCTCTACGCCCATGATATGCTGTATCTGCTTTTGATCGTGATGCTGCTGTTTCTGCTGGTGTTCCGCATTATCGTGGTCTCCGGCGGGAGTATGCGGATGACACTGCTGGACGGAGATTATCTGCTCCTGCTGAACAATACGTTTTATCATAACCCTCAGCGGGGGGACATTGTCGTCATCAGCAAGGAATCCTTTGATGACGGCAAGCCCATCGTCAAGCGGGTCATCGCAACGGAAGGGCAGACCGTGGACATCGATTTTGAGACGGGGGATGTCTCCGTGGACGGCGAGGTGCTCCGGGAGGACTATATCAATGCGCTGACCACCGTAGACGGCGGCGTTCATTTCCCGCTGACGGTGGCTGAGGGCTGCATTTTCGTTCTGGGGGACAACCGGGGCATTTCCAAGGACAGCCGTTACCCCGACGTGGGGCAGATCGACAGGCGGGAAGTGCTGGGTAAGGCCATTTTCCTGATGTATCCCGGCACGGACGAGGGGACGTATCCCAGAGAATTTGAGAGAGTCGGAGCGGTATAATGACAGATAACATGAACATTCAGTGGTATCCCGGCCACATGACCAAGACCCGGCGGCAGATCGAAGCGGACCTAAAGCTGGTGGACGCGGTGTGCGAGATCGTGGATGCCCGGATTCCCGTTTCCAGCCGGAATCCGGATATTGATGCCATCTGCGGCGACAAGCCCCGGATGATCGTGCTGAACCGTATGGATCTGGCTGACCCTGCTGCCACAAAGAAGTGGGCGGAGTATTTTAGGCGCAAAGGCATGGCGGTCATCGCCACGGACTGCAAATCGAAAAAGGGAATTTCCGCATTTACCCCTGCGGCACGGCTGGCCTGTGCCGAAAAGCTGGAACGGGACGCAAAACGGGGAATGAACCGCCCCCTCCGGGTGATGGTGGTGGGGATTCCCAATGTGGGCAAGTCTACGCTCATCAACCAGATTTCCGGCCGCAAGAGCGCGAAGGCGGAAAACCGTCCCGGCGTGACCCGGGGCAAGCAGTGGGTGACGGTGGACAGCGGGCTTCAGCTGCTGGACACTCCCGGCATCCTGTGGCCGAAATTTGAAGACCCGGAGGTCGGCATGATGCTGGCCTACACCGGCGCGGTCAAGGAAGGCGTCATTGACCTTGAGGAGCTGGCGTACCGCCTGATGGAGCTGCTGCATCAATTTTATCCACAGACCCTGCTGGATCGCTACAAGGTGGAAGCGCCGGTGGGGACGCCCGGCTGGCAGCTGCTGGAAATGGCCGCAAGGAAGCGGGGCTATCTGATTTCCGGCGGGGAAGTGAACACCGAACGGATGGCAAAAGTCCTGCTGGATGAATTCAGAAGCGGAAAATTGGGTAATTTTACTCTGGAAATGCCGGAGGATATGGTATGAGCGACGGAAAAATGTGGGAAATTGAAGATGGATTCTTATCAGGCGGCGTGAGGACGATCTGCGGCGTGGACGAAGCGGGGCGCGGGCCGCTGGCCGGCCCTGTGTACGCGGCGGCGGTGATCCTGCCGCCCCATCTGGATATCCCAGGCCTGACGGACAGCAAAAAGCTGACGGACAAAAAACGCCGGGAGCTGTTCCCAATCATTCAGGAACAGGCAGTTGCCTACGGGATCGGTTTCGCCACGGAGAAGGAGATCGACGAGATCAACATTTTGCAGGCCACGTTTCTTGCCATGGAGCGGGCGCTGGGGCAGCTTTCCGTAAAGCCCGACCTCGTTCTGATCGACGGAAACCGGGAAAAGGATTTCGGGATACCGGTAAAAACCGTGGTCAAGGGGGACAGTCTCAGCGCCAATATCGCCGCGGCGTCGGTGCTGGCCAAGGTCTCCCGGGACGACTTTATGCTGGAAATGGCGAAGCAGTACCCCGAGTACGGCTTTGACATCCACAAGGGCTATCCCACCCGGGCGCATTACGACGCCCTCCGCGCCTATGGCGCTTGCCCCATTCACCGGATGAGCTTCCTCAAAAAGTTCTATGGGGAAAAGTAAGCTGACAGGCGCCTGGGGCGAAGCGCTGGCGGCGGAATATCTGCGGAAAAAGCGGTATGCCGTCGTGGCCAGCGGATACCGCTGCCGGTTCGGGGAAGTTGACCTGATTGTCAAAAACAAAGCGTTTTTGGTATTTGTGGAGGTAAAACTCCGGAAATCGGCGGATTTTGCCCGGGCAATGGAGTATGTTGACCGGAAAAAGCAGGACAGGATCCGCACTACCGCCGCGCTGTATTTATCCGAAAACCCCACGGATTTGCAGCCCCGGTTTGACGTTATCGAAATCTACGCACCGGATGGAACCCAGACGCTTCACCCGGAAATTCACCATTTGGAGGATGCCTTTCAATGAATTTTCCTGTGATTGATCTGCACTGTGACACGGTTCTGGCACTTTTGGGCGACGACATGAACCAGGCGGGCAGCCTGCGGAAGAACGACTTCCATATCGACCTGGAGCGGGCGTCCCGGCTGGGGGGCTATGCCCAGTGCTTTGCCTGCTTTACCACGCCCTTTATGGAGAAACGCCATCATGTGTCGCCCGTCGTCGCCTTTGAGCGGGAAATCGCCACGCTTCAACGGGAAATGGATAAGAATAAGGATTTGATTTCCATTGCCTATTCCCCGAAGGAAATTGAAGAAAACCGGAAGAACGGAAAGATGTCCGCCATCCTGACGCTGGAAGGAACTGCCGGAATCGAATATGACCCGGAGTTGCTGAGCAGCCTTTGGCTCATCGGCTTCCGGATTTCCAGCCTCGGCTGGAACGAAAAGAATCCCCTCACCGGCTCTCATGAGACGGGCGGCGGGTTAACTGACCAAGGGCGGGCATATGTCAGAGAGGCTCAGAGACTGGGAATGCTGATCGACGTCAGCCATATCAGCGACGAGGGCTTCTGGGATATTATGGATATCACCCAGGCGCCCATCGTCGCCACCCATTCCAACAGCCGCGCTGTCTGGAACAACAGCCGCAACCTGACGGACGACATGTTCCGCGCCATCGTCCAGACCGGCGGCGTGGCCGGGTACAATGTCTGCGCGGAGTTTACCGGGGAGAAGCCCACCTTGGACACCATGTGCGACCACATTCTTCATTTTATGGAGCTTGACCCCGGCGGAAAGCACATTGCCCTGGGCGGCGATCTGGACGGGATTTCCGAAATGCCCGCCGGGTTTGAGGGCGTGCAGAGCTGGCCTGCCCTTGCTCGGCGTCTGCTGGAGCGCGGGCTGGAGGAAGAAACGGTGGGCAACATTTTCTGGAACAATGCCATTGGAGTGATGGAATGTGCTGTATGTGACCACGCGAAATAACCGGGACGCCTACACCGCCCAGCGTGTCCTGCGGGAAAACCGGGGGCCGGACGGCGGACTGTATGTGCCGTTCCGGGAGCCTGTTTTTTCCCGGGAGGAGATCGACGCGCTGAAGGGAAAATCCTTTCATCAGTGCGTCGCCGAGGTGCTGAACCGGCTGTTCAACACGAAGCTGACCCGGTGGGATGTGGAATTCTGCGTCGGGCGCTATCCCGTCCGGTTGGTGAACCTGCCCCAGCGGATCATTGCCGGGGAGTGCTGGCACAACCCGGAATGGACATTTGACCATCTGGTGCATATTCTTGGGGAGCAGCTGCGGGGCGGCTGCCCGGGGGCGGACGGCGGCTGGGTGAAAACTGCCGTTGGGATCGCCGTGCTGTTCGGCGTTTTCGGTGAGTTTGCCCGGGCGGGAATTACGGAGCATGAAAAGCGCGTGGATATTTCCGTGGTGTGCGGCAATTTTGACCTGCCCATGAGCGCGTGGTACGCCCGGGCGTGGGGACTGCCCATCGGGAATATCATCTGCTGCTGCAACGAAAACGGGAACCTGTGGAATCTGATTCACCACGGCCAGTTCCGCACGGACACCGTCAGCGTCCCCACCGGCACCCCGGAGGCGGATGTGACCCTGCCCGGGGGGCTGGAACGGCTGATTTACGCCTGCGGCGGACTGGCGGAGGTGGACGGTTATCTGGATGCCTGCCGCCGGGGCGGGATGTACTGCCCAAAAGACAGCACGTTTTCCCGGCTGAGGGAGGGGCTGGACGTCAGCGTCGTCAGCAGCCGCCGGATGATCTCCGCCATTTCCGGTATCCGCGGCTCTGCCGGGTATCTGTTGTCGCCCTACGCCGCCCTTGCCTACGCGGGACTGCTGGATTTCCGGGGCAGGACAGGGGAGAGCTGCCATGCTTTGGTGCTGGCGGAGAAAAGCCCCATCTGTGATGCCGGAACGGTGGCCGGTGCCCTTGGCGTTTCCGAGGACGCGCTGGAACAGTATATGGAGTAGAAAGAACCTTTTGTCCCCCTGAAGGAGGATACCAATGATCCGATATATAAAGATAGCCTGCCTGACCGTGGTCGTTGCCATTGCGCTGGTATCGGCGGCGTTTTTCTCGTACAAATGTATACGGCAAGCGACTATGGACGCCGCTCCGGAGGAAACCATGACGGCGACCGAAGCCACAACCCCGGAAACCGAAGCCACGACGGTTCCCACGGAGGAAACCGTTCCGGAGGAGACGGCGGCGGAAACGACTGTGCCGGAGGAAACCGTCCCCGTGGAGACGGAAGCGCCGAAGATTACGATCGACGCGGTTCCACACTACCATCAGTCGGAATATCCCGACATCCGGTACGGCAACGGCACCGTTGCCACCAGCGGGAGCAGCGTCGCCGCACTGGCCATGGTTGCGACCTATATGACCGACCATGTCTACACCCCCGCCGATATCGCCGATTACGCGGTGCAGTACGGCGGAAGCCATTACGGGCGGCTGGAAAAGGTATCCGATCTGATGCAGATTCCCTGGAAACGGGCGCTGAATGTGAACGAAGCGCTGAAAGCCGTCCGGGAAGGGAAGGTGGCCATCGCGCTGATGGGGTCGAGGTCGGTGTTTCCGGGAGGAAACCACTTTATTGTCCTGACCGGTGTGACCGAAGACGGGAAAATTCGGGTGCTTGACCCGGATGACAGGGATTACAGCGCCTGGGGCGTGGGTGAGCTGCTGGAAAACGGCTTCCCCGACGGCAAGCTGATCGCGGGCTACGAGGGCGCGTGGATCTACGACAAGACGCAGATGCCGGAGGAACCGTTTATCTACGAGCCGGAACCGGCTCCTGAGGAGTCCCGCTATCCCGGCCTGGAACTGACGGACGCGGAAGTGAAACTGATGGCCGATCTGATTTTCATGGAAGCCCAGAGTGAACCCTTTGAGGGGCAGCAGGCGGTGGCAGAGGTGATTCTCAACCGTCTGAAATCCGGGAATTTCCAGTCCTCCATCAACAGCATCATATACGCGAAGGATCAGTTTGCGGCGGTGAAGAATCTGTATCTTGCGCAGCCAACGGACACCCAGTACAAGGCCGTGGAGCGGGCGCTGAACGGGCCGTACGTGCTGCCTGAGGACGTGGTTTTTTACGCGAAATTTGCCGTGAACAAGAAGATTTGGGGGACGATCGGCTCTCACATCTTCTGCTACAGCTATTAACGATCGATTAAGGAGGTGTTCCATGGCTCTTTATGCCATCGGCGACCTGCATCTGTGCCTGGGCGCGCCGAAGCCCATGGACATTTTCGGCGGCGCTTGGGTTGGTTACATGGACAAGCTCAAAGAAGGTTTATCCGTCATCCGGCCGGAGGATACCACGGTTTTGCTGGGGGATTTGAGCTGGGCGCTGGATTTGTCCGGCGCAAAAGCGGATTTTGCCTGGATCAACGCCATCCCCGGACGGAAGATCATTCTCAAGGGGAACCACGACTACTGGTGGAGCACGGCGGCGAAATTTCGGAAGTTCTGTGAGGAAAACGGCTTTGAAAATCTGAATCTTCTGAACAACAACTGCTACGAATACGAAGGCGTCGCCATCTGCGGCACCCGGGGGTGGTTTTACGAGGAAGAACGCTCCGGCGAACATGACGAAAAGGTGTTCAAGCGGGAGCTGCTACGGCTGGAAGCCTCGCTGAAGGCGGCGGGGGACATGCGGAAGATGGTGTTTCTCCACTATCCGCCCCGATATCGGGGATATGAATGCCCGGAAATTTTGCGGCTTCTGGCACAATACGGCGTCAGCCGCTGCTTTTACGGCCATCTGCACGGAGGAAGTCACGCCCTTGCCATGGAAGGGCTGTGGGACGGCGTGGATTTTCGGCTGGTCGCGGCGGATTATACCGGTTTCCGGCCTTACAAGGTCATTCCGTAGCACAATTATTCAAAACTTTTTTCATAAAAGTGTGGACATTTCCGTCTTTTTCTGATAGAATATATCGGCTGTACAATTATAAATAAATGGTCTCGGTCACGGGAACCAATTAGGAGGATTACTTACAATGAACGTTAAGAGCATCGAAAGAAAAGGCAACGAGGCTACCGTCGTTGTCGAAATCGACAAGGAACTGATGGAGTCCGGTGTCAACAAGGCTTACATGAAGGCTCGCAAGAGCATTCAGCTCCCCGGTTTCCGTAAGGGCAAGGCTCCCAGAAAGATGATCGAGGCCATGTATGGCGCCCACGTTTTCTACGAAGACGGTCTGGATGAGATTTTCCCCGAGATTTATGATTTCGCCATTGCCAAGCAGGATTTCAAGGCCATCGGCCGGCCCAACCTGACCGACATGCAGATCGGCGACGACAATATCGTTACCCTGACTCTGACCACCGAGGTCTACCCCGAGGTCACGCTGGGGCAGTACAAGGGTCTGGAAGTGGAGAAGGAGGAGGTTAACGTCACCGACGAGCAGGTGCAGGCCGAGCTGGATCGGATGGCGCAGAACGTCGCCTCCACCGAGACCGTGGAGCGTCCCGCCAAGATGGGCGACACCGCCAACATCGACTTCGAGGGCTTCGATAATGGCGTACCCTTCGAGGGCGGCAAGGGCGACAACTTCGACCTGAAGCTGGGCTCCGGTCAGTTCGTTCCCGGCTTTGAGGAGCAGATCGTCGGCATGAGCGCCGGTGAGGAGAAGGATATCGACATCACCTTCCCCGAGGACTACCACAAGGAGCTGGCCGGTAAGGCCGTCGTGTTCCACGTCAAGCTGAACAAGGTCACCGAGACCATGGTTCCCGAGCAGGACGACGAGTTTGCCAAGGACGTTTCCGAGTTCGACACCCTGGACGAGCTGAAGGCCGACATCCGCGCCAAGGCTCTGGAAAAGGCCCAGAAGCAGGCCGACAGCGCCTTTGAGCAGGCCGCTGTGGACAAGGCCGCCGAGAATACCACCGTGGACATGCCCAAGGCGCTGGTGGAAAACGAGCTGGACATTCAGATGGAGCGCTTCGGCTATCAGCTGCAAATGAGCGGCTACTCCATGGAGCAGTACGCCAAGATGATGGGCGGCGACGTCAGCACCATGCGCAACGCCTTCCGTCCCGCCGCCGAGAAGCAGGCGAAGATTTCCGTCACCCTGGAGAAGATCGCCGAGGTGGAGGGCATCACCGCTTCCGACGAGGACATCGAGGCGGAGTTCAAGTCCCTGGCCGAGCAGTACGAGCTGGAAGTGGACAAGGTCAAGGAAATGGTTCCCATGGACGAGCTGACCGGCAGCATCAAGACCCGCAAGGCGATCAAGGTCATCGTGGACAGCGCCGTCCCCGTAGCCCCCAAGGCCGAGGAGAAGACCGAGGAATAATCCTCATAAAGGAATAACCTTTCCCTGCGATGGTTAGAATGTTTCAAACCCTTGAAAGGAGACATTACCATGAGTTTAGTTCCCTATGTTGTTGAGCAGACCAGCCGCGGCGAGCGCAGCTATGACATTTTCTCCCGTCTGCTGAACGACCGCATCGTGTTCCTGTCCGAAGAAGTCAACGACACCACCGCAAGCCTGGTGGTTGCCCAGCTGCTGTACCTGGAAGCCCAGGATCCGGATAAGGACATTCAGTTCTATATCAACAGCCCCGGCGGCAGCGTCACCGCAGGTATGGCCATCTACGACACCATGCAGTACATTAAGTGCGATGTCGCGACCATCTGCGTCGGCCTGGCGGCCTCCATGGGCGCGTTCCTTCTCAGTGCCGGCACCAAGGGCAAGCGTATGGTGCTGCCCAATTCCGAGATCATGATCCACCAGCCCTCCGCGGGTACCCAGGGCCAGATCACGGACATGGCCATCCACCTGAAGCGTCTGGAAACCGTCAAGGCGCGGATGAACCGCATTCTCTCCGAGAATACCGGCCGCTCCATCGAGGAGGTCACCGCCGCCTGCGAGCGTGACAATTTCATGACCGCAGAGGAAGCCAAGGCCTTCGGCCTGATCGACAGGGTGCTTGACCACCATTAAAATTATCTAGAAACGAGGTACCGGTGTCATGGCAAAGAACACTGAGCAGCCGCCGATTCGATGCAGCTTCTGCGGGAAGCGGGAGAATCAGGTGTCACGGCTGATTGCCGGTCCTGGGGTGTATATCTGCAGCGACTGTGTGGCTGCCTGCAGCGATCTTCTGCGGCAGGAAATGGATACGGGCAGCGGCCTGAACGCCCCCGACAAGCTGCCCACACCCGTAGAGATCAAGTCCTTCATGGACAATTACATCGTGGGGCAGGACGAGGCGAAGGTCGCCCTGTCCGTCGCGGTGTACAACCACTATAAGCGCATTTATTTCGGCGCGGATTCCGATGTGGAGCTTCAGAAGAGCAACATTCTGCTCATTGGGCCAACGGGCAGCGGCAAGACCCTCTTTGCCCAGACGCTGGCGAAAATTCTGAACGTTCCCTTTGCCATCGCGGACGCCACCACGCTGACCGAGGCCGGATACGTGGGGGACGATGTGGAAAATATTCTGCTTCGTCTCCTGCAGGCCGCCGATTTTGACGTGGAGCTGGCGGAACGGGGCATTATCTACATCGACGAAATGGACAAAATCGCCCGCAAGAGCGAAAATACCTCCATCACCCGGGACGTTTCCGGCGAGGGTGTGCAGCAGGCACTTCTGAAAATTCTGGAGGGCACCGTTGCCAACGTTCCGCCCCAGGGCGGCCGGAAGCATCCCCAGCAGGAAATGATTCAGGTGGACACCACCAACATCCTCTTTATCTGCGGCGGCGCGTTTGACGGTCTGGACAAGATCATCGAAAAGCGCACCGACAAGAGCGCCATCGGCTTTGATTCCCCCGTACAGAGCAAGAGCAAGCGGGATGTGGGTACATTGTTCACCCAGGTGGAACCCCATGATCTGTTGAAATTCGGAATTATCCCCGAGCTTGTGGGACGTATGCCGGTGATCACCACTCTGCGCAGTCTGTCCCGGGACGATCTGGTTCGGATTCTTGTGGAGCCGAAGAACGCCCTGACGAAGCAGTATCAGAAGCTGCTGGAAATGGACGGCGTGGCGCTGGAAATTCAGCCGGAAGCCCTTCAGGCCATTGCCCAGAAGGCGCTTGACCGTCAGATCGGCGCAAGAGGACTCCGCGCGATCATGGAGAAGATCATGACAAAGATCATGTTCCTGATCCCCTCCGATCTGTCCATTCAGAAGATCATCATCACCCCTGAAGCCGTCGAGGGCGCCGACCCCGGCATCATACGGGACAGCGCCCATCCCCGGGAAAAAATCTCCGGGCGCAAATAATATCTCTATTCTTCCAAGGGGGTAGTTTTTCTACCCCCTTTTTTCAAAAAGGAGGGAAGAACTTTGACTGAAACCATTTTTGCAGGGAAAATGCCCATCCTTGCTTTGCGGGGACTGTGCGTTTTCCCCGAACAGACCGTTCATTTTGAAGTCGGCCGCGGTAAGTCCATTAAGGCGCTGGAAGCGGCCATGCAGGGCGACCAGAATTTGCTGCTGATTCCCCAGAAGGATTTGCTGGTGGACGACCCGACGCTGAAAGACCTATATGCTGTCGGCTGCATTGCCAAGGTCAAGCAGGTGCTGAAAACCCAGGGGGAGAATCTGCGGATTCTGGTCACCGGCATCAGCCGGGGCAGGATCACCGAGCTTTTCCAGAGCGAGCCGTACCTTTCCGGCATTGTGGAGTCGGCGAGCGTGGAGGAACCGGCGGACACCATTCGCGCCCGCGCCCTGCGCCGGGAGGCCAATTCCCTGTACGGCGTGTATCTGGAGTTGTGTGAGCATCCCGCTCAGACCGTTCAGCTGAGGATGCTGGCCAGCGAGAGCAGCGGCTTCATTGCCGACTCCATCGCCCAGAATTCCGGCATCGACTTCCCGGACAAGGCGAAAATGCTCTGCCAGCTGAACAGCGTCCGCCGGTTGGAGACCGCCGTCCAGCTTCTGCGCCGGGAGGTGGAGATGCTCCGGCTGGAAGGGGACATCCAGGAGAAGACCCGCGCCGCCATCGACCAGAACCAGAAGGACTACTTCCTGCGCGAACAGATAAAGGCCATCCGGGAGGAGCTGGGGGAAGCGGACGACGAGGACGAATTTGACACCTATGCCCAGAGCATTCGGAATCTCCACCTGGAAGAGGATACGGAGAAGAAGCTCCTGAAGGACGTGGAGCGGCTGAAAAAGCAGCCCTTCGGTTCTTCTGAAGGAGCGGTGCTGCGGAATTATCTGGACACCGTGCTGGAGCTGCCCTGGAACGTCAAGACCAAGGAGCGGGTGGACGTGGCCGCTGCCCGGAAAATTCTGGAGCATGACCATTTCGGACTGGAAAAGGTGAAGGAGCGAATCTTAGAAACCATCGCCGTCCGGGAAATGGCGCCCCAGATGCCGCCCCAGATTCTGTGCCTGGTGGGGCCTCCCGGCGTGGGTAAGACTTCCATTTCCTATTCCATCGCCCGGAGTCTGAACCGGAAAATGGCGCGAATTTCCCTGGGCGGCATTCACGATGAGGCGGACATCCGGGGACATCGGAAGACCTACGTCGGCGCCATGCCCGGCCGTATCATGACCGCCATGATCCAGGCAGGCAGCTGCAATCCCGTGCTGCTGCTGGACGAGATCGACAAATTGGGTTCCGATTACCGCGGCGACCCCAGCGCCGCCCTTCTGGAAGTGCTGGACGCGGAGCAGAACCACGACTATCGGGATCATTATCTGGAAATCCCCTTTGACCTGTCCGACGTGCTGTTTATCACCACAGCAAACACCCTGGACACCGTGCCCCGGCCGCTGCTGGATCGTATGGAGATCATCGAGCTTGGCTCCTACACGGATGAAGAAAAGTTCATGATCGCCAAGAATCACCTGATTCCCAAGCAGCTGAAAAAGCACGGCCTGAAAAAGGCTCAGCTCCGCATTACCGACGACGCCATTCGGGAGACGATCTCCTGCTACACCCGGGAATCCGGCGTGCGGAATCTGGAGCGCTGCTTCGGTGAGATCTGCCGGAAGGCGGATATGGAGATTCTTTCTCAGGAAGCCCCGAAGAAGATCGCCGTCACCGGCAGCAATCTGGAAAACTATCTGGGCGTGCGCAAGTTCCTGCCCGACCGGCTGCCCTGCACCGATCAGGTGGGGCTGGTCACGGGGCTTGCCTGGACAAGCGTCGGCGGTGAAACGCTGGAAGTAGAGGTCAACGTCATGGATGGCTCCGGCAAGTTGGAGCTGACCGGAAACTTAGGCGATGTGATGAAGGAATCCGCCCATGCGGCGCTGAGCTACATCCGCGCCAACGCCCAGAAGCTGGGCGTCGCCCCGGACTTCTACAAGACCAAGGACATTCACGTTCATTTCCCGGAGGGGGCGGTTCCCAAGGACGGTCCCTCGGCGGGCGTCACCGTCTGCACGGCCATTGTCTCCGCCCTGACGGGGGTCAGCGTGCGGCGGGATATCGCTATGACCGGCGAAATTTCCCTTCGGGGACGGGTCATGCGCATCGGCGGACTGCGGGAGAAGACCATGGCGGCTCTGCGCCACGGCGTGCGCACCGTCATTATCCCCAAGGACAACGAGCGGGATTTGGAGGAAATCGACCAGACCGTCCGGCGTCAGCTGAATTTCATCAGCGCACAGACCATGGACACGGTGCTTTCCGCCGCGCTGAACCGGCCCACTGAGGTCAGCCCAACCATTCTGACGGAGCTTCCCGGGGATGTGCGCACCAGGGTGCAAAAGCCCGGTCTGCGCCAGTAACGGAGGAAGAATTGTGAACTTTCAGAATGTGGAATTTCTGATTTCCGCCGCATCCAAGGAGAATTTTCCCACAAAACGGCTTCCGGAAATTGCCTTTGCCGGGAAGTCCAACGTGGGAAAATCCTCGGTGATCAACCGCCTTTTGCAGCGGAAAAACTTTGCGCGGGTAGGGGATAAGCCGGGAAAAACCGTCCATGTGAATTACTTCACGCTGGACGGTACGTGTTATCTGGTTGACCTGCCCGGATACGGCTTTGCAAAGGTTTCCGCCGGCGAGAAGGAACGCTGGGGGCGGCTGATGGAGGATTATTTCGCGGCAAACCGCATCGATCTGGGCGTGCTGATTGTGGACTACCGCCATCCGCCCACCAACAACGATATCACCATGGCGCGGTGGTTCTTAGATTCCGGGTGCCCCTTTGTGGTCGTTGCCAACAAGATGGACAAGCTGAAAAAAAGCGAGCTGGAACCGAACCTGAAGGTCATCCGGGAGGATTTGGCGCTTCCGGAGAGCTGCCCGGTGATTCCGTTCTCTGCGGAGAAGGGGAACGGCCGGGACGCGCTGGTGAAGTACATTCTTGCCGCTGTAAAAAAATAAAAGACGCAGGAGCGACCAATCGTGGACGCTCCTGCGTTTTGCTATTCTGTGGGGGTTTTCTTGAGGAAACGGACGATGAACGGGATGCTGATGATCCCGGCCAGCACGTCCGCCGTAGGCTGGGCGATCTGAACTCCGGGCAGCCCCAGCAGGGGAACCCCGATCAGCAGCATGGGAATGGTGACCGCGCCGGAACGAATCAGGGACAGAACCGAGGAAATCGTGGGCTGCTGGATGCTCTGATAAAGCATGTTCACCGGCACGGAGAAGGAGACAAACAGCATTCCGATCACCGTATACCGCAGCGCGGTGGAGCCGATGGCAATGACCGCATCGCTTTTCTGGAAAATCCCGATGATGCCCTCGGCGCAGATCATGCTGAGAACGGAAAAGCTGCCGATGAAGACCAGTCCGAAGCACATGGTGAACACCAGACCCTTTTTCACCCGGTCATATTTTCTGGCCTGATAATTGAAGGCCGCCACCGGCTGGAAGCCCTGGCCGATGCCGAGACCGACGCAGATCAGGAAATTGGAATATCGGTTGACCACGCTCATGGCGGCAATGGCCGCGTCGCCAAAGGGCTTTGTCATGTTGTTCAGCAGCCCCATGGTCACGGAGGTCAGCCCCTGACGGATGAGGGAGGGCAGACCCACCCGGCAAATGGAAAGATAGGTCTTGAATTTCCGGCTGACGGCGCGGAAGCGGATGGTGCTTTGCGCCATTTTCAGGTACATGATCAGAAGAATTGTAAAGCTCACCAGCTGGGAAGCGGCGGTGGCAAGTCCCGCGCCGTAGACGCCCTTGCCCAGCTTCATGACCAGAATGTAGTCCCCCAGAATGTTCAGAAGACCACCGGCGGTCAGGCCGAACATGGCATAAAAGGCCTTGCCCTCATAGCGCAGACAGTTATTGAGAATCAGGGAGCAGATGATCATTGGCGCGGCCAGGAATACCCAGAAGCCGTAGTCCATGGCATAGGGGGCGATGGTGTCGGTGCTGCCGAGAAAATGTACCAGCGGCCTGAGAAACGAAAGGCCAGACACGCTGATTATCACCCCCAGACCAATGCCGGTGAAAAAGGAAGTGGAGACGTACATGGTGGCCTCGTCGGTATTCTTGTCCGCCAGCGCCCGGGAAACGTAGGTGCCGGCGCCATGGCCGAGCATGAAGGCCAGACCCTGCATGATGGCCTGAACGGTGAAGAGAATGCCCGTCGCGGCCTGAGCACTTTCCCCCAGAGTGCCGACAAAGTAGGTGTCCGCCATGTTATAGATGCTGGTGATGAGCATGGAAATAATGGTGGGGATACCGAGATTCAGAATCAGCCGGGAAACCGGGGTTTCCGTCATTTTTTGGTAATGCGCCTCCGAACTGGTCAAGAGATAGCCTTCTTTCTGCTTTTTCTATATTATAACACGGATTTTTTGCCGATTCAATGGCATTATATTTTGATTATGTGCAAAAACCGGCACAGACTGGTTCTTTGGTGGTCGTAAAACAGTAAATGGAGCGTATCGGTACAGCCCCTTGGCTCTCCCTCTGGGAGAGCTGTCACCGAAGGTGACTGAGAGGGCTTTGCCTAGTTTCCCCTCTCCGTCTTCGCTTCGCTCAGCCACCTCTCCCAAAGGGAGAGGCAAGGGGGGCTTATACAAGAACAGGCACAGCGGATCATCCCGCTGTGCCTGTTAACTGTCTAATGCGCCGCGCCCACTCAGCCCGTGCCGTTTGTCAATTACTGGTTAGCCTTGGCGGCCTTCAGCGCCTGTGCCAGCTGATCGGGGCAGGAGGTGGACTTCATGCCGCACTTGACGCCCTCAACCCGGGCGATGACGTCGTCAACGTCCATTCCTTCCACTAGCTTGCCGATGCCCTTCAGGTTGCCGTTGCAGCCGCCGATAAACTGAACATTCTTGACCTTGTTGTCCTCAATGTCGAAGAAAATCTTCTGAGAACAGGTGCCTTTTGTTTTGTATTCGTACATATGGATTTCCTTTCTATACAATAATATCTGTCAGTTCAGCGTCAACCAGCTCCGCGAGGGGCTGGGGCGGAACGATCATCTGGTGTCCTCTGGCGCCGGCGGAGACGGCGATCTCGTCCCACAGCGTGCAGGTCTCGTCAATAAAGGTGGGGTAGTGCTTCTTCATCCCCACGGGACTGCATCCGCCGCGGATATAGCCGGTCAGACCGAGAAGCTCCTTGACGGCCACCAGCTCCATGTTTTTGTCCCCGGCGGCTTTGGCGGCCTTTTTCAGATCCAGCTCACAGCAGACGGGAATGCAGAACACGTTGATGCCCGTCTTTTCACCCCGGGCGACCAGCGTCTTGAAAACCTGCTCCTCCGGCATTCCGATGGCCTGTGCGGCATGGCCGCCGCTTAAATCCTGTTCGTCGAATTCGTAAAACGCTTCACGACAGGGAATCCCCGCCTGCTGAACCAGACGGACCGCGTTCGTTTTTGTAGCCATATCATCACCGCTCCTCATTATACGACAAACCGCGGCCGCTTTCAAGTGTGAATTTCGAAAAAGCGGGTATCCTATGGGAGACGGGAGGTTAGGTTATGAGCGAAAACAAGGACGCGGAAATGAAAAAACAGGAGCGGGAGCAGATCGTGGAGCTTGGCTCGGACATTACGAAATCCAGCAAGGGAAGCATCTACACCCTCACCATCATCGGTCAGGTGGAGGGGCATATGATCGCCCCGGAAACGGTGAAAACCACCAAATATGAGCATGTCCTGCCCCTGCTGGCCGGGATCGAGGAAAGCGACGATGTGGACGGCCTGCTGCTGCTTTTGAACACGGTGGGCGGCGACATCGAGGCGGGACTTGCCATTGCGGAGATGATTGCGGGGATGAAAAAGCCCACGGTGTCTCTGGTGCTGGGCGGCGGGCATTCCATTGGTATCCCTCTGGCGGTATGCACGAAAAAGAGCTTTATTACCCCCACAGCCAGCATGACGGTGCATCCCGTTCGGATGACGGGACTGGTGGTGGGCGCACCCCAGACTTTTCGGTATTTTCAACGGATTCAGGAGCAGATCGCGGATTTTGTCACCGCGAACTCCCGCATCAGCCGGGAGGATTTCGAGCATTATATGATGGCAACAGGTGAGATTGCCACGGATGTGGGAACCATTCTCTACGGCAAGGAGGCGGTGGCCTCCGGCCTGATCGACAAGCTGGGCGGGCTGAACGACGCGCTGTCTACGCTCCACAGGATGATCGACAAACAGAAAAAGTAGCTTTCGCCCCGCAGACACAGCCTAAAACGGCTGTGTCTGCGGGAACAAAAAATAAGACTGGAAATTCTCTCTGAACTATGATATAATAAAATGAAAATTCTTGTTGTAGGAGGGGCAGACTTGGACTTAAACTGGTTTGAGAGTTTCTTATACGGTCTATTTTCCGGGCTTACGGATATTCTGCCCGTTTCCGCCGAAGCCCACCGCATTCTGATGCTGAAATGCTTTGGTATTCAGAGCCACACGGAGCTGATGAAGCTGTTCGCCCATCTCGGCGTGTTCGGCGCGATGTATTTCAGCTGCCGCAAGCAGATTGTCCGCATTCACCGGGCGCGGCGTCTGGCGCGGGTTCCCAAACGCCGCCGCCGTCGTCCGCTGGATACCCGGAGTCTGATGGATTTCAGCCTGCTCAGGACGATGCTGATTCCCGTGATTCTCGGATTTTTCCTGAACCGGTATACGGAGCCGCTGAAAGAGAAGCTGATCTGGATTGCCGCGCTGCTGTTCCTGAACGGCATTATCCTGTACATACCCCAATTTTTTTCCACCGGCAACCGGGACAGCCGGATGCTTTCCCGGGTCGAGGGACTTCTTGTGGGGCTGGGCGGCGCGCTCGGAATTCTGCCGGGCATTTCCGCCGTGGGTTCCGCGCTGTCCGTTGCCAGCATCTGCGGCGTGGAGCGGAGCTACGGCCTGAACATGGCGCTGCTGATGAACATGTTTATCCAGGTCGGCCTGATCGTGCTGGATGTGCTGGGGCTGATGTCGGTGGGGGCGGGAACGCTGTCGTTTCTGATTCTCGTCCGCTATCTGATGACCGCTGCCGTGGCCTTCGGCGCCGCTCTGCTGGGCGTGAAGCTCATGCGCCTGCTTGCCGCCAATAACGGCTATACGCTGCCGGCAATTTATTGCTGGGGCGTGGCGATGTTCACCTTTATTCTGAATCTGATGGCTTAATACTAAAACGCCTTGCAGCGTTTTATTGAAAACTTGTGTAAGGGGAGGAAATTATGGCTGAGAAGAAAACGGCCAGTCGGGCCGAGCAGGCGGTTTCGGGCGCGAAGAAGAAAACGGCATCCGGTTCCGCTTCCAAATCTTCCGGGAAAAAGAGTACGCCTGCCAAGAGCGCCAAGTACAAGACGGAATATGAACCCGCCGTCCCGCCGCATTTTCTCATTGCGGCGGTCAGTATTCTGCTGTTTGCGCTGTTTGTGGTCATCAGCGTGAACCCGGACGGTGCGCTGCTGAAAATCATTCAGTCCGTGGTGCTGGGACTGGTGGGACAGGCCGGATTTTATTTTGCCATTCCGGGACTTTTATATCTGTTTGTTATCCACACCTTTGGCCGGAAAAATGCCCCGACTATGCGAAGCGTCTGCACATTGATCTTCGTGTTTCTGTGCGGGTGCATTTATCACCTTGCCGTGCAGGAACAGGAACTGTCCACGGGCTTTCCCCTGATCGCCGACCTGTACACCGGCGGCGCAGCGGGAAGTACCGGCGGCGTTCTTTGCGGCGGCGCGGCCATGCTGCTGCGCTGGCTCTGCGGCAATACGCTGGCCTTTGTTTTCTGCGTGGTTTTCGCGGTTCTGACGCTGCTGGGGGCAATGAATATCACCATTCCCAGCATTATCAGAGCCATTGCCAACCGCCCCAAGGACGATTATGCGGAGGAAGAGGACTACATAGACCCGGCGACGGTTGTAGTCAACAACATTGCGAACAAGCAGATCGCCCGCAAGCGTCAGCGCCGGGAACAGCAGCAGACGCAGCGGGCAGGGGAGAATGTCCCGGCGGAAACGGCGCCGGAGACACCCCCACAGCTTCCGCCGGAAAAGCAGCCCCACTCTGCCCCGAAGCAGGAAAACCCCCGCGTTCCTTCGTCCCAGGATGAAGTCAAGCAGGTTCCGGGGAAAGGCGCGGCGTTCATGGAGCGCATCGACGGAGACATCAGCGCGCCGCTGTCCGGCACGGCCGGATACGTGAAGGACGAAACGCCGCCGATTCCCGAACCGCTCCCGGCACGACCCGTTGCTGCCAAGCCCGTCCGGGTGGAAGGGGAGGACATCGGGGAAAAGCTGCCCAACAAAATGCCGGAATTTGTACCCAATGCCCCCATTCCCCCCGCGCCAAAGCTGGACGAGGGCAAGGTAAAGCCCGCTTCGGAGGCAAAGTCCGGGAAGGTCACCACCAAGGAAGCCGCCCAATCCGCCCGGCAGGTCGCCGCGGAGATCGCCCAGACCCAGGCGGTGCAGCAGCCGGATTACTGCTTCCCGCCGCTGGATCTGCTGAAACGCCCGGTACGCGCCGGGACGGACGGCACGGAGGAAATGCGGGAAAATTCCCGCCGTCTCAACGAAACTCTCGCCAGCTTCAATATTGACGCCCATATCATCAATGTCACCCGTGGCCCCAGCGTCACCCGTTATGAGGTGGAGCTGGACAAGGGCGTCCGGCTGAGTAAGGTCACCGGCTGCGCCGACGATATTGCCCTGAGCCTGGGCGCGTCCGGCGTCCGAATCGCCGCCGTCCCCGGGAAAATTTCCGTGGTGGGCATTGAGGTGCCGAACCGCGCGGTCACGACGGTCTCCCTGCGGGAGGTCATTGATTCTCCCGAGTTTGCCAAGGCGAAGTCCAAGACCTCCGTCGCATTGGGCAAGAGCATTGACGGAAGCTGCATTGTAGGCAACATTGCCAGAATGCCCCACCTGCTGATCGCCGGTACCACCGGTTCCGGCAAATCCGTTTGCATGAATTCCATCATCATTAGCCTACTGTACAAGGCAGGCCCCGACGATGTGAAGCTCATCATGGTTGACCCAAAGATGGTGGAGTTGGGCATTTACAACGGCATTCCCCATCTGCTGATTCCCGTGGTCACGGACCCCAAGAAGGCCGCAGGCAGTCTGCAATGGGCAGTGACGGAGATGCTTCGCCGCTACAGAATGATGTCCGACATGGGCGTCCGGGATCTGGAATCCTACAACAGCATCGTGACCTCCGAGGAGGACGGCCAGAAGCTGCCCCAGGTGGTCATTATCATCGACGAGCTGGCGGATTTGATGATGGTCGCCGCCAAGGAGGTGGAGGATTCCATCTGCCGCATTGCGCAAATGGGTCGTGCCGCCGGGATGCACCTGATCATTGCCACCCAGCGACCTTCTGCCAACGTCATCACCGGCCTGATGAAGGCGAATATCCCGTCCCGAATCGCATTCTCCGTGGCCTCCGCTATGGAATCCCGCATCATTCTGGACACCATGGGCGCGGAAAAGCTGGTGGGCAAGGGCGATATGCTGTACGCCCCCGTCGGCTGCGGCAAGCCGCTCCGGGTGCAGGGCTGCTTTGTCACCGACACCGAGGTCGAGGCGGTGGCAGGGTATGTCAAGGACAACTACACGGCGGAATACAGCCAGCAGGTGCTGGACGAGATCGAGAAAAAAGCCCAGCAGACCGGCAAAAAGCCGGCGAGCGTTTCCGACCCCGACCCCACCGACGAGGAGCTGGAGGGGGACGAAATGCTGCCCGCCGCTGTGGACGTGATTCTGGAGACCGGACAGGCTTCCGTCTCCATGCTCCAGCGCCGCCTGAAGCTGGGCTATGCCCGCGCGGCGCGAATCGTGGACGAAATGGAGGAAAAGGGCATTGTCGGCCCCTTCCAGGGCAGCAAGCCGAGAGCCATTCTGATCACCAAGGAACAGTGGCAGGCAAAAAAGGGCGGCCAGTCGGAGCAGATGGACTTTGACGATCTGGACGCCCAGCCCGACGAGCTTATGTAATGGCGTGATCAGTTAACAGCCACAGCAGTGCAAAATGCTGTGGCTGGTCTGGCGCTTTATGCAGAATCTGTTCAAGGGAGAGAAACAGTATGAATTACATAATGAGAGGTATTCAGGCGCTGAAAGAATCGTTTTTAGCAGGCATACTGGTTTATTTGGCGATTCTTGCTTTGCTGTATCTGTTCAAAAAGCGCAGAATATCTCGTGGAAATGTATATTTGAGGCGATATTCTGCGTTTATTGTGTTACTCTGTTGAATTTAACAGGAATTTTCAGGCTGCGCTATAGCCTGAATGGGTCTTTCAGCTATAATCTGGTTCCGTTTATTGGAAGCGCGATTGTCCCCATTTTGCTGAACTTCGCCCTGTTCTTCCCGCTTGGTTTTTTGTTGCCGGTTATTTTTCGTTCATGCAGAAGCAGCTGGAAAAAGGTGGCGGCTATTTGCGGCCTGACCTCGTTGGCAATTGAGATTTTGCAGCTGTTTGGCGGCAGATACGCGGAAATGGAAGACTTTTTAATCAATACATTGGGAGGTTTTTCAGGCTGCGTTATTTATACCGGGATACATGAATGGAAGACGAATCGTAAAAAAGCGGTTGTTTCCATCGTTTCGTTATGTCTGGCGCTTGCACTTTGCTTTCTTGGGATTTACGCAGTCGGCGACAATGAGGAGCAGCTGCCGGACGGATTGGCTGCCGCTGAAAATAACATTGCCGAAATCCATGTTTATTCTGGCGGCGAAAAGCGCAGCATTGACGTTGATTCTTACATATACCGTACCTTTGCAAGCCAGATCAACAATTGCGGCGGCCATTTGCTGAAAATTCAGAAAGCCACTGAAAGTGAAATCTGGAATGACGAAGACTGCTTTATCGAAATCATATATGCTTCTGCCCAGACAATAACGTTTGAAAATGCCGATAATTTCTCCATGGAAAACGCCGACAGACTTTTGTATAATNNNGACTTTTGTATAATGCTGACCGGAACATCCTGTATTGGGGCGATTCGGGCTATCAGAATTGCGTGGACTTTACAAAAATGAATGAGGAGCTGTTGGCGCATAAAGACGAAATATTGAAGGCTTATGCGGAGCTGCCCGCGTTGATTCGGGATTGCGTTCATCAGTGACCCCTTTGCGTTTTGAAGCTTGGTTGTGCCGCCCGTTGCGGCGCGTAAAAACCGGCCTGTGATTTTTGTTCACAGGCCGGTTTCACTATTTTATGGGGTAAGTCGGAGGGCGGCATCCAGAATGGCGTTTGCGGCATTTTCTTTGGATTGCAGCGGAAGCTCGGTGATTTCGTTCCGGGTGATGATCGTGATTACATTCGTGTCAACGCCGAAGCCAGCGCCGGACTGCTTGAGATTGTTGGCGCAGATCATGTCCACGTTCTTCTTTACGAGCTTTTCCCGGCTGTTTTCCACCATGTTCTGGGTCTCCATGGAAAAACCGCAGATGACTTGTCCCGGGACGCGGTTTTCGCCGAGATATTTCAGAATGTCCCGGGTGCGTTTCAGGGGAATGGACATGTCCCCATCGGATTTTTTGACTTTGTTGTCGCTGTAATTTGCCGGGGTGTAGTCCGCCACCGCCGCCGCTTTGAAAATAAAGTCGGATTTGGGGGCGTTGGCAGTCACGGCGTCAAACATATCCTGAGCGGAAATGACGGGGATCACGGTCACAAAGGGTGGAGGGGTGATGGCCGTGGGGCCGGAAACCAGCGTCACGTCTGCGCCCCGCAGCATGGCCATTCTGGCAATGGCGTAGCCCATTTTCCCGGTGGAATGGTTGGTCAGATACCGGACGGGATCGATGGCTTCCTGGGTCGGCCCGGCGGTGACGAGCACCTTTTTTCCCGCCAGATCGTGGGGGAAGGCCAACTGACGCAGGATATATTGCAGAATTTCCTCCGGCTCCGGCAGCTTGCCCTTGCCCACGGCGCCGCAGGCAAGACGCCCGCTGGCAGGCTCGATGACCTCCCAGCCGTAGTGGCGCAGAAGCGCCAGATTGTCCTGGGTCACGGGATTTTCATACATATTGGTATTCATGGCGGGGGCAATGAGCTTGGGACAGCGGCAGGCGAGAATGGTGGTGGTGAGCATATCGTCCGCCAACCCGTGGGCAAGCTTCGCGCACACGTTGGCCGTGGCCGGGGCGACGATCACCAGGTCAGTCCGTTCCGCCAGAGCAATATGCTCCACCTGATGGGAGAAATTCCGGTCGAAGGTGTTCACCATCGTCCGGCGGCCGGTAAGCTGCTCGAAGGTCAGGGGCGTGACGAATTGGGTGGCGTTTTCGGTCATAACGACCTCCACCGCGGCGTGCTGCTTGACAAGGGCGGAGGCCAGCGCGGCGGCCTTATAGGCGGCAATTCCGCCGGTGACGCCCAGAAGGACGGTTTTTCCTTTCAGCATAGGGAACCCTCCAGAATCGAAAATTGCTTATCCTCATTATATCCCGATTTTGAATTGCTGTAAAGATGATTTTTTTCTTGTATTTTCCGCTGTACCCTGCTATAATACCCCCGGAGTGAAAACTCCAAAATATGCGCTGTATCCTCAAGGGAGGAACGGCAGCAGGAGGTAATTTCATATGGAAAAAAGAAAAATGAACACCCGGTACATGGCGACTCTCGCTATGCTCTGCGGTGTTCTGCTGGTCATGGGCGTTACCGGAATCGGATTTATTCCCTTGCCGGTGATCAAGGCGACCACCATGCACATCCCGGTCATTCTGGGCGCGGTTTTGCTCGGCCCCGGCGCGGGTGCTGTCCTGGGAGGTGTGTTCGGACTGTGTTCCATCTGGGTCAATACCACCAGTCCCGGACTGCTGGCCTTTGCGTTTTCGCCCTTTATGACCACGGAGGGACTGCCCGGCGTGCTGAAAAGCCTGTGGATCGCCCTGGGGTGTCGGATTTTGTTCGGCGCCATCGCGGGATGGCTGTGGAAGCTTTTTAAGAAGCTTACGAAGCAGGATTATGTGGCGCTGTCCCTGACCGCGGCTGTTTCTACATTTTGCCACACCATCCTCGTCATGGGCAGCATTTATGTGCTGCTTGCCCAGCAGTATGCGCAGGCGAAGAATGTGGCCATTACCGCCGTCTTTGGGCTGGTGATGGGTACGGTCACGGCGTCCGGAATCCCGGAGGCCATCATTGCCGCCATTCTGGTGACCGTCATCGGAAAGGCACTGCTGCACCTTTCGGAACGGATGAAAAAACGTTAAGGAGAGATCATTATGCTGCTTGCCATTGACATCGGCAATACCAATCTGGTTATCGGCTGTATTGAAAACGACAAAATTCTGTTCAAAGCCCGCATTGCCACCGATGCCATCCGCACCTCCGACCAGTACGGCGTGGAAATCAAAAACATGATGGAAGCCTTCGGCGTGCAGGTGAAGGATATCGACGACTGCATCATTTCCTCCGTCGTGCCGCCGGTGTTCAATTCGGTCAAAACCGGTGTCATCAAGGTCATCCGAAAGCAGCCCATGGTGGTCGGCCCGGGGCTGAAAACCGGGCTGAACATCCACATGGACGTTCCCAGCCAGGTGGGCAGCGACCGCGTTGTCATCGCCGTGGCCGCCCTTGCCGAGTACGAAGCGCCCATGATTCTGATGGATTTGGGAACGGCTACCACCATCGAGGTGGTGGAGCCGAACAATATGTATCTGGGCGGCATCATTTTTCCGGGCGTTCGTGTCTCGCTGGACGCGTTGACCAGCCGCACGGCCCAGCTTCCCGGCATCAGTCTGGACAAGCCGAAGCACGTCATCGGCAAGAACACCGTGGACTGTATGCGCAGCGGCATGATGTACGGCACCGCCGCCATGCTGGACGGGCTGGTGGAGCGAATCGAAGCAGAGCTGGGACACAAGTCCACCCTCATCGCCACCGGCGGCCTTGCCCAGTTTATCACACCGCTGTGCAAGCGGGAGATCATTCTGGAAAAAGACCTGCTTTTGAAGGGCCTGAACGTCATTTACAAGAAGAACAAGCGGTAAAGGAAAGCCGGCAGCCCTGTGCTGTCGGCTTTTGCAATCGAAAATCCTTTCTGCGGCGGGGTGCTAATATGTCACCCCGCCGCATAGTCTTTGGCAGGAGTGATGCAAATGATGTGCGCATGGAAACAGCTGCTGTCCGTCTTGCCGCCAAGACTTCGGCCGGAGGTGGACAGGTTGGGAAAAAATGCTATGCAGGAGCTGCGGCTTCGCTTAGGAATGCCGCCGGAGCTGGTTCTGAGCAGGGAAAGCCGCTGGCTTGGGTGCTGCGTCAGCCGGGAAGACCTGAATTACTGCATCAACGCCGCGAGCCGCTATTCTCCCTGGGCGGCAGCAACGACCGCGCAGGGCTATCTCACCGCCCCCGGCGGACACCGTATCGGCCTGTGCGGCGAGGTGGTCTGCAAGGATGGGGTCGTAACAGGCATTCGGGAGATCAGCTCTCTGTGCATCCGTGTGGCCAGAGACTTTCCGGGGATCGCCAAGCGGGCGGCGGACGCTCCCGGCTCCATTCTGATTCTGGGCGCGCCCGGGTGGGGAAAAACCACCCTACTGCGGGATCTGATTCGGCAGATCGGAGAAAAGCAATGCGTCAGCGTGGTGGACGAGCGGGGGGAGCTGTTCCCGGAGGGGCTGGAACGGGGAAAGAAGACGGACATTCTCACCGGCTGCCCCAAGTCACCGGGAATTGATATGGTGCTCAGAACCATGGGGCCGGACTGCATCGCCGTGGACGAGATCACGGCGGAAGCGGATGCCCGGGCGCTTCTCCGGGCGGCAAACTGCGGCGTGCGGCTGTTGGCAACCGCCCATGGGACGTCGGCGGCGGATTTGCGGCGCAGGTCGGTTTACCGGCCGCTGGCGGAAAGCGGCGTTTTCCAGACGCTTCTGATTTTGCGGCAGGACAAGTCCTTCCGGGCGGAGAGGGCGGCGTTATGAGCTACAGATGGTTTGGCGCGGCATTGGTCATCGCGGGCTGTGGCGGTTTCGGATTTTCCATCGCTTCCGGGTACAAGCGGGAGGAAGGAATCCTCTGGCAGCTGCTCAGGGCGCTGAATTCCATGGAGTGGGAGCTTCAGTACCGGCTTACGCCTCTTCCAGAGCTTTGCCGTCAGGCGGGAAAGGAGACGAGGGGAACACTCCGGGAGGTGTTTTGCAATCTCGCACAAGAGCTGGAATGGCAGACCTCTCCGGACGCGGCCAGCTGCATGACCGCCGCGCTGAAACGCAGTCACGAGCTGCCCCGGCGGGTACGGGGAATCATGAAGCAGCTGGGGCATACCCTCGGCCGGTTCGACCTCCCGGGGCAGAAGCAGGGCTTGGAGGAAGTGCGGGAAGCCTGCCGCATGGAGCTGGAAGCCCTGGGGAAGAACCGGGAAACCCGTCTTCGCAGCTATGGGACGCTGGGACTGTGCGCCGGCGCGGCGCTGGCCATTTTGTTTCTATGAGTATGGACATTGACCTGATTTTCAAAATCGCTGCCATTGGCATCATCGTATCCATTCTCAATCAGGTGCTTTCCCGTTCCGGCCGGGAGGAGCAGGCCACCATGACCAGTCTGGCGGGGCTGGTGGTCGTGCTGATGATGCTGGCGCAGAAAATCGCCGATCTTTTCGATCTGGTGAAGACCCTGTTTGAATTCTGATGAGCCTGTTCTGGAAGGCCGCAGCGGCGGTGCTGCTGGCGGTGGTGCTGGGGCTTTCTCTGGGAAAGCAAAAGGACATTGGGGTTCTTCTGACCATGGCGGTGTGCTGCATGGTCGCCATGATCGCCATTTCCTACTTGGAGCCGGTGCTGGACTTCCTGCGTGAGCTGGAGACGCTGGGAGACCTGCAGGGGGACATGCTGGGCATTCTCCTGAAAGCGGTGGGCATCGGGCTGGTGTCGGAGATTGCGGGGCTGGTCTGCAACGACGCGGGAAACGGCTCTCTTGGAAAAACGCTGCAAATGCTTGGCTCGGCGGTGATTTTATACTTGTCCCTTCCCATTTTCACCGCCATGCTGGAACTGATACGGGAGATTTTACGGGAATTATGAGCAAACTGATTTTGGCAGTGGCGTTGATATTTGCCCTGGCGGTACCTGCCTCCGCCGTGGAGTTTACGGCTCCCCAGGTGCCGGAGGGAGGGGCGGAGCTGATGCCGGAGGACACCGGCTCCTTTGCGGCCGGACTGACGGAGTTGCTTCGGGACGCAATTTGGCATCTTCGGCCGGATTTGAAGGAAGCCTCCAAGGTCAGCCTTGGGGTGATCGCGGCGGTGATGATGGTGTCGTTGCTCCAATCCTTTTCCGGAAGCGTGAAGACCGTCGCAAACCTGGCGGGAGCCACGGCCATTGCGGCGGGGCTGCTGCTGAGCGCCAACTCCCTGATTCGCCTTGGGTCGCAGACCGTGACGGAGATCAGCGAGTACGGAAAGCTGCTGCTTCCCGTTATGACGGCGGCTATGGCGGCGCAGGGCGGGGCGGCGTCCTCCACGGCGCTGTACGCCGGGACGGCGATGTTCGACTCGGTGCTGAGCAGTCTGATCTCCCGGCTGCTCGGCCCGATGGTGTACCTGTTTCTGGCGCTGTCGGCGGCAAACGGCGCAATCGGGGAAAATATTCTGGGGAAATTGCGGGATTTGGTCAAAAATATCGTCAGCTGGAGCCTGAAAGCCATATTGACGGTATTCACGACCTACATGACCGTCACCGGCGTGGTCAGCGGCACCACCGACGCGGCGGCGCTGAAAGCGACCAAGGTCACCATTTCCTCCGTGGTTCCCGTGGTGGGCGGGATCTTGTCCGACGCTTCGGAAGCAGTGCTGGTCAGCGCGGGACTGATGAAAAACGCGGCGGGAATCTACGGGATACTGGCGGTGCTGGCGGTGTTTCTAAGCCCGTTCCTGAAAATCGGCGTCCACTATCTGATACTGAAACTGACCGCCGCAGTATGCGGCATCTTCGGAGAAAAGGGGCTGACGGAGCTGATCGGGGATTTTTCCACCGCCATGGGGCTGCTGCTTGCCATGACCGGCTCGGAGTGTCTGCTGCTGCTCATCAGCACGGTGTGTTTTCTGAAAGGAGTGGGATAATGGAGGCGCTTCGGCAATATGTTATTTCTGTGGTAGCCGCCGCTATGCTCTGCGGCATTGTGGTCAGACTTTTTCCCAATGGAAGCGGCAAGCAGGTGGGGAAGCTGATCTGCGGGCTGTTTCTGGCCTACACCGTCCTGAGTCCCATTTCCCGGGTGGATTTTTCCAATTTGCCGGATTTTTCCCTGGGGTACATGGGCGACGCAAAGGATGCCGCCTCCATGGGCGAAAATCTTGCCCGGGATTCCATGGCGGATATCATAAAGGAAGAAACGGAAGCATATATCTTGGACAAAGCCGCAGACCTCCATGCAAACCTGCACGTTGAGGTCATCGTCGGCGAAGACAATCTCCCGATGGCGGTCACGCTCTCCGGGGAGGCGTCCCCTTACGCGCGGCGGCAGATTCAGGCCATAATCGCAAACGATCTTGGCATTTCAAAGGAGAATCAGAAATGGATTGGGTAACGCTGAGAAGCAGGGGAAAGGAGCTGGTCAGGAAATACCGCTATGTCCTTTTGGTGGTGCTGGCAGGACTTTTCCTCATGGCGCTGCCCGACGGAAAGAACGCAAAAGCTGCTCCGGAGCCCGCCGCTGCGGAGACGGAACCCCGGCAAGACCTGCAAACCGGGCTGGAAGAAATTCTCAGCCAAATTCAGGGCGCGGGCAGGGTGCGGGTGCTTCTGACCCAGCGGGAAGGGGAACGGACGCTGTACCAGACGGATGAGGATTCCGCATCCTCCGGCGTTCGGTCGGACACGGTTTTGATAAATGGGTCTGACCGTTCTCAGACCGGGCTTGTGCGGCAGGTCAATCCCCCTACTTATCTCGGCGCGGTCATCGTATGCCAGGGAGCGGACAGCGCGTCCGTCCGGCTTGCCATCGTATCAGCGGTGGGCAGCGTCACCGGGCTGTCCAGCGATAAAATAACCGTTTTGAAAATGAAATGAATGATTGGAGGCATTTTTATGAAAGTTTGGAAGAAGAATCTGGTTGCGGCGGCGATTTTGGTGACGGTATGCGCGGGCATTTACGTCAACTGGCGCTACACCGAGGATCAGGCAGCGGCAAATCTCACGGATACCCTGGACACGGAAAAGGTCATGTCCGACGACAGCCTGGTTCTCAGCGAGGATATGGCGGCCATTTCCGCCGGGGAGGACGTGGCGACCACCTCCACCGACTACTTTGCCGCCGTCCGGCTGTCCCGGCAGCAGGCGAGGGACAACGCCGTGAATCTTTTACAGGAAGCCATGTCCTACAATGAAAGCTCCAAGGAGGCGGAGTCTGCGGTGGAGCTGGATCAGATCGTGCAGACGGCGCTGAGCGAAGCCCAGATCGAAAGCCTGGTCATTGCGAAGGGCTATGCCGACTGTGTGGCCTACATGTCCGGCGAGGGCATTTCCATTGCGGTGGCCTCTCCCGAGGGCGGCTTGCACCGGGAGGACGTGGCCGTCATCGCGGACATCGTCATGGCGCAGTCCGACTATTCTCTGAACGATATCCGCGTTGTGGAGGTACAGTGAGTTTAAGCCCCGGATGAAGGCCATCCGGGGCAATTTTGTAAATCCGTGCTTTGCATGCAGAAAACAGTTGTATTTTTCTGGATTTGTGGTACAATAAACAAAAGTATGTCAAGCCCACGGGCAGGACAAACATTTAGGAGGTAAAACCTTATGGCTGAATATAAGCAGTACATCACCCAAATCCAGGAGAATGGCAGCGTCATGATCTCCGAAGACGTGGTAGCGACCATCGTCGCCCACGCGCTGTCCGAGGTGGAGGGCGTCGGCTCTCTGGGCGTCAAGCCCGGCGTCAGCATTGCAGACTTCACCAACAAGAAGAATTGGGGCAAGGGTCTGAAAATCCTGATCGCGGAGGACAACACCCTCACCATCGAGTGCGGCATCATGGTCTGCTACGGCTACAGCGTTGTGGACGTGGCGAAGGACGTGCAGGCGGCGGTGACCGCCAGCGTGGAGTCCATCACCGGCACGAAGGTCGAGAGCGTCTCCGTCAACGTCTGCGGCATCGTCCACAAGTAAGGTCGGACGGTATGAAAAGAGGCGACGCCAGAGAACTGGCAGTACATCTGATTTACGGTCGGGCGTTTACCGGCGAGGAGCCGGAACAGGTGGTTTCCACCCGCCTGAACAAGGAATATTACGAAAAGCTGGCTGAAGAAAATGAGGTATATGCCCAGCGCCCTGACCGGTTCCAGCTGCGGTATATCGACTCGGTGGTCACCGGCGTTGCCAACCGGGAGGATGAGCTGGACGACGTGATCCGGCAGTTTTCCATCGGCTGGGACATCAGCCGCATTTCCAAGCTTGCCCGGTGCATTCTCCGGCTGGCGATTTACGAAATCCTATACGTAGACGACGTTCCCACCGGCGTTGCGGTCGCCGAAGCGGTGCGCATTGCGAAAAAGTACGACGGCGACGATACCGGTGCATTTATCAACGGCATTTTGGGCAGTTTTGTCCGCAGCCGGAACACGGAGGCGGCAGCCCCCCAAGAGGAAGTCCAATGAGCGTCATCGGCATCGACACCAGCAATTACACCACCTCCATCGCCTTTTTTGACGGCGAGGGTGGTGAGAATTGCTCCCGCCTTCTGCCCGTCAGGCAGGGGGAACTGGGTCTGCGTCAGTCCGACGCGGTATTTGCCCATATCAAAAGCCTGCCAGAGCTTTCCGGCAGGCTGTTTTCCCATATTCGGAAGGATGCCATCACGGCGGTGGGTGTCAGCACCCGTCCCCGGGCGGTGGAAGGGAGCTATATGCCCTGCTTCATGGTGGGCTACTCCCACGCAAAGTTGCTGTCGGATGCGCTGGACGTTCCGCTGGTTGAAGTTTCTCACCAGCAGGGGCATGTGGCCGCGTCGCTGTGGAGCGCGGGACGGATGGATTTGCTGGAGAAACCCCACCTTGCATGGCATTTATCCGGCGGCACCACGGAGCTGCTCCTGGTAGAGCCGGAGGGCAAGAATGTGAAGTGTACCCGCATCGGCGGCACCACGGACATTTCCGCCGGGCAGCTGATCGATCGGACGGGACAGCTTTTGGAGTTGCCGTTCCCATCGGGCAAGCATCTGGACAGCCTCAGCCGGGAAGCGACGGGGAAGGATGTGTTCCGCGTCAAGTGCAGGAACAGCGAATTTTCCCTTTCCGGCGTGCAGAATAAGGTGCAGCAGTTCTACGCCGCCTGCGCTGACCCCGCCGAGACGGCGGCCTACGCCTTGCGGTGCGTCGCTGGGGCAGTGTATCAGGCGACGGCGCAGGCGCTGGAAGCCTATCCGGGGCTGAGTGTGGTGTTTTCCGGGGGCGTCGCGTCCAATTCCATGCTCCGGGAGCTGACGGCAACCCTCCATCCCATTTTTGCACAGCCGCAGTTTTCCACGGACAACGCTATGGGCGTTGCCGTGCTGACGAAACGACTGACGGAGGAATAATATGGCTCAGAACGTTCTGTCCATTACCCAATTAACCGAATACATCCGCGGGCGGCTGGACGACGACCCCTTCCTGGGACAGGTGGCCGTCCGGGGCGAGATCAGCAATTATAAGGTCTACCCATCTGGGCACCACTATTTTACGCTGAAAGACGAAGGGGCGGCCTTGAAGTGTGTCATGTTCAAGGGCAATGCCATGCGTCTGCGCTTTCGGCCGGACAACGGCATGAAGGTCATTGCCATGGGTAAGGTCACGGTCTACCCCAGGGACGGGGCGTATCAGCTGTACTGTGCCGCCATGGCTATGGACGGCGTGGGCGACTTGTACGCCGCCTTTGAGCAGCTGAAGAAAAAGCTGGCGGCGCAGGGGCTATTTGACCCCGCCCACAAAAAGCCGCTGCCCAAATGTCCCGGCACCATCGGCATCGTCACCAGCTCCGCCGGCGCGGCGGTGCATGATATGCTTCGCATTCTCAGAAAGCGGTATCCACTGACAAAGGTGCGGCTCCTGCCCGTGCGGGTGCAGGGTGCGGAAGCGCCGGGGGAAATCGCCGCGGCCATCCGCTATGCCAACCGTTACAAGCTCGCCGATCTGCTGATCGTTGGCAGAGGCGGCGGCTCCATTGAGGATTTGTGGGCGTTCAACGACGAACTGGTCGCCCACGCCATTTATGAATCTGAGATTCCGGTGATCTCCGCCGTGGGACACGAGCCGGATGTGACCATTTCCGACTACGTGGCCGATCTTCGGGCGGCGACGCCCTCCAACGCAGCAGAGCTTGCCGTGCCGGATCAGGACGCTTTGCGGCAGAATCTGGACGCCATGTCCAGCGCCATGGCGTCCGCTCTGAGCCGCCAGTTGAAGGCGGCGCGGCAGCATCTGAACGTGCTGTCCCAGTCTCCCGCGCTGCGAAGCCCCACGGGGTACATCGAGCAGCGGGAGAAGAGTCTGGAGCTGCTGAAAAACCGCCTGATTGCGGCGCAGAACCAGAGCATCACCCGGAAAAATCAGCGCTACATTGCCGCCGTTTCCAAGCTGGACGCCATGAGTCCCCTGAAAGTGCTCACCCGGGGCTACTCCATGGCGCAGACGGAAGCGGGGGAGGTGCTCCGCTCTGTCCGGCAGGTGGAGCTGGGAGAGCGCGTCAGCGTCCTGCTGAGCGACGGAAAACTTTCCGCAACCGTAATGGATAAAAAGGAGGAAGCGCGATGAATCCGCAGAACAAAACCTTTGAGGAGTCCATGGCACGTCTGGAGCAGATTGTCCGGGCCATGGAACGGGGAGACGTGGCTCTGGAGGAGTCCTTGAAGCTCTTTCAGGAGGGTACCGAGCTGGTACGAAGCTGCCAGAAGCTGCTGGACGACGCCCAGCTTCAGGTAAAGAAGATCATGACGGCTCCGGATGGCAGCCCCGTGGAGGAGGACTTCCAGGATGAGCCTTGACAGTAGGAGCCGGGAATACCGGGAATATGTGGGAAGCTATCTGAAGGACTTCTATGCCCAATTCCACGATGCGCCCCAGAAGGATCTCTACAAGGCCATGGAATACAGTCTGCTGGCAGGGGGGAAGCGCCTGCGGCCGATTTTTGCCTTTGAGTTCTGCCGCCTGTGCGGGCGGGACTGGAAGGACGCCGCGCCCTTCGCCGCCGCCGTGGAGATGATTCATACATACAGCCTGATTCACGACGATCTGCCCTGCATGGATAACGACGATTACCGTCGGGGACGGCTGACAAACCACAAGATTTTCGGTGAGGGCATGGCTGTCCTGGCGGGGGACGCCCTGCTGACGGATGCCTTTATGGTGGCGTCCAAGGCCAAACTGGTAAGGCCGGAGGACATGGCAACGGCCATCGGTCTTCTGGCGGAGTGCGCCGGTTCTCCCGGCATGGTGGGCGGTCAGGTGCTGGACATCATGAGTCAGGAGCGGGAGCTGAGCGAGCAGGAGGTTCTGGACATTCAGTCCCGGAAGACCAGCGCCCTTATCAATGCCGCCTGCGCCCTGGGCGCGATTGCCGGCGGCGCGTCAGACGAGCAGTTTGAGGCTGCCTGTCAGTTCGCGGCAGGGCTGGGGCTTGCGTTCCAGATTCGGGACGATATGCTGGATGTCATCGGAACCCAGTCGGAGCTGGGTAAGGCCACCGGCGTGGACGGGGAGAAGAATACCTTCGTCCGACTGTATGGCCTTGAAAAGTGCGAGGAATTGGTGAAGAAATATACGGATTATGCCATTTCTGCCCTGTCCGTGTTTGAAGACACCGAGTACATCATCACCCTCGCCCACAGCCTGACCACCCGGCGGGTATGACAAAAACCGACAAAAGACAGAGCATGCCCCCGGCCATATGGCTGGGGGCATTTGTGCGTGATTACAGCTTTTCGGTGATCTCCGCCATCCGCTCAATGGGGAAGGGCGGATTGCCGATGGGCTTCATGGCGATGGACATGAGCTTGACAGGGTTATCATCCGCCGCAACCCGGTTGGAGCTGAACGCGCCGCACCGGCGGCAGCGGTGGATGATCGCCCATTCGCCGGTTTTCCGAACCCACACCGCCACCGGCTCCATCAGTCCGCCGCAGTCCGATTCCCGGTCACCCGGCTCGATGTCCAGATGCACGGAACACAGGCAGTTGGGGCAATGGTTCCGATGGTCGCTCCCCGCGCCTGCCGGGACGACGGGATAGCCGCAGTTCCGGCAGGTGAAGCTTTCGTCGCAGGGGTGGGTTTTATAATAGCCTTTTTCGTACTGTTTTCTTTTGTTTTCCCGGTTCATTTTGGGAATTCCTCCTAAAAGTTTTGTAAAAATCTTTTGGGAGGTTTGCGGAATTGTGACTGCCAACCTCCCGGTCAGATCACAATATCCATTTGGTTCATATTAAACAAAAAATTACCTCATGATTTCATAGTCTGGCTGCGCATCCTGCGCGGAAAAATGGATTACCGGATGTCCTCGTCGTCGAACTTGTCGCCGCACTCAGGGCAGAATTTGGGCGGATGCCGGGGATCTTCTGGCTCCCAGCCGCACTTGTCGCAGCGGTACAGCGGCTCGGAAGCGGGCTTCTTCGCACCGCATTCGGAGCAGAACTTGCCCTTGTTGACTGCGCCGCAGGAGCAGACCCAGCCGTCGGCGGGCTTGGAAGCGCCGCACTCCATACAGAATTTGCCCGTATTCACCGCGCCGCAGGAACACTTCCAGGTGTTTGCATCGGCTGCGGGGGCAGCGGGTGCGGCAGGGGCGGGTGCGGCGGACTGCTGCTGACCCATCTGGAACAGCGAGTTGGCGTTGAAGCCGCCGGCGGACTGCGCCATGTTCATGCCCATGAAGCCCATCATTGCGCCGTTTTTATTCCCGGCGGCGGTCTTCATCGCTTCGGCCTGTGCCTGCACCATGTGTGCCGCTGCCATGTTGGTGTTGCGGAAAACGGCGGACTTTTGCAGCTCCTTGATGGTGGCCTCGTCCTCGGCGGAGGCGGTCACGGAGTTGACGCCCACGGCGACGATGGCCAGACCCCTTGTCGCGCCCCACTTGCCGGACAGAACCTCGTTCATGGCCTGGGCCAGCTCCATGGTGTGGCCGGGTAAGGCGGAATACCGGATGCCCTGGGCGGAAATCCGGGCAAACGCGGGCTGCAAAGCAGTGAGAAACTCGGATTTCAGCTGGCTGTCCAGCTGGTCGCGGGTGTAGTCCTGAGATACGTTGCCGCATACGTTCTTGTAGAACAGCATGGGGTCGGCGATCTTGTAGGAATACTCACCGTTGCAGCGGATGGAAACGTCCATGTCAAGGCCGATGTTGTTGTCCACGACCCGGAAGGGGATGGGGGCGGGGGTGCCGTACTTGTTGCCAACCAGCTCCTTCAGGTTGAAGAAGTACACCCGCTGATCCTTGGCGGTATCTCCGCCGAAGGCGAAGCGGCGCTTGAGGGTTTCCCAGCTGCTTTCCAGACCTTCCAGACCGCCCTGGAAAATGGTGGGTTCGCTGGAGGAATTCCAGGTGTATTCGCCGGCCTCGGCGGCGAACTCCACAATCTTGCCCTGCTCCACGATCATCATGCACTGCCCCTCGTTGACGGCGATGACGGAGCCGTTGGAAATGATGTTGTCAGAGCCCTTGGTGTTGCTGCTGCGGGAGGAGGTGCGTTTTTTGCCCTTGGTGACCAGAACGTTGGCCGCCATGCTGTCACAGTAGAAATACTCTTTCCACTGATCGGCAAGGACGCCGCCTGCCGATCCCAATGCTGCTTTGATCAGACCCATAATGCTTTCTCCTTATGTAAAAAATTTTTTGATATCAAAACTTTCCGCCGCCGCCACCGTGGCTGCTGCCGCTGGAGGACGTGTGGACGGAGCTGCCGCCACCGCCGGAGCTGCTGCTTTCCTGCTGGATGCGGGTTTTGGTGACGTTGCTGTACAGGAACAGATCCCGATTGGTGCGCAGGTGGTAGGAGCTGTCGTTCAGGTAGCTGCCCGCGCTGCGCTGGGGGCGCTTGGTATTCATGCAGGCGCGCATGATGAGGACGGTGATCCCGCCGATGACCGCGCCGATCACAATGGAAATCCAGACATTTACGTGCCGGGGCTGCTCATAATAGACCACCTCTTCCTGATCGCCGTGGTAGTAATCGCCCGAGGTGTCTGCGTACCCGTCAATGGGAGAGCCGTCACGGTAGGCGGAAAAATAGGTGGGCAAAGCATCCAGAAACGCGTCGAAGGCGCCATGATAATCGCCGTTTTTCAGGTACGGAAGGGCGGTTTCGCCAACCTGCTGAATGCCGTAGTCCGTCAGAGTGTAGATGGCGTTTCCCTTGGTGGAAATGTACCAGTCCCGTTCCTCCATGGACAGGAGGAACAGAACGCCGTTGTCTGCATAGCCGTTGTAATCGTAGTAATCGTCGGCGTACTCCTGAGGCCTTTTCCCGTCCAGGCTGTCCACCGTCAGGATGACCACGTCCATCCCGTATTCCTGGCGAAGCGCCTGCGCCTTTTCGTCCAGTGCCGCTTCCTCCGAGGAAGACATAAGATCGGCGTTGTCAATGACATATTGCTGCTCCGCGCCGGCGCTCAGGAACAGAGAGGGGAAAAGCAGCAGGCACAGAATCAGGCAAATCACTTTGTGTTTCATACTGTCTCCCTCCTTAAAGCATCAGAAGCTGCACCAGCGACGCGATCAACGCGGCACCGGCGGTGATTCCGGCAAACCATGCGGCGGTCTTCTTGGGGCAGATGGGGAACGCGCCGGTCATTTTGCCGGTCTGGCCGTTCATGGCGAAGGTGTAGATTTTGTCTTTGTACTTCGTGTTCAGAATCCACACGGGGAAGAATACGTAGCGCGCTTTGTTGTGCTTGATGTTCAGCTGCCGGGAGGTGGGAACCACCGAGGAATAGCCGGCAAAGGTGCTTTGCAGCCGGTCGTCCATGGCGGCATCCACCCGCTGGCGAACCCGCTGCTCACCGTTTTCCGAGGGAACGTCGTACTTGTCGGCAAGATACCCGGTGAGATACGCCATATCGAAGGATGTGAGCAGCTTGTAGTCAAACGGCTCGATGGACTCCATAAAGTCGTCCTCCATTTTGGTAGAGCCGTCCATGGGAATGCCCACAAAATTCGCTGCCGCATCCCGCTTCAGCAGGAAATGGTCGGTTTTGGTGTATTCATACTTGGAATCCGACCAGGTATGTACCTGTGTGGCCTTGTAGCTGCCGCTGAAATCCGCGGCGCAGTCATACAGCCAGAAGGGGACGTACATTCCGGTGATCTTTTCCAGCCGCTGTTCCGAGGTAAAGCCCTTGGGAAGAAGGGGCTTGCCTTTGCACAGACGGAGAAAGGCGGCCTTGGCGTCCTCCTTGTTTTTCTGGAAGGGGATAACGCCGTCGGGCTTCAGGCCGCCGCTGAGACGGGCGGGCATAATGGTGGGATTTTCGCAGTAGGGACAGAAGGAAGCCGCCGTGTTCTCGTCGCAGAGGATTTCTCCGCCGCAGGAGGGACACTGGAAGACACGCAGGGTGCTTTCCTCGTCCTCGCTGAATGACTCCGTCTGTTCCGGCTCCCACTGAAATTCCTCGTCGCCCTGGGGGTTCTGGCTTTCGTTGAACGCCCGGACGGTGTCGAGGTCAAAGGTGTTGCCGCAGTATTCGCAGGTCAGCTTCTGAGCGTCCGACCCAAAGCGCAGACCGGCATTGCAGCATGGGCATTTGTATTCCAGGACGCGGGTTTGTTCCTCCATGGTTTTCTCCTCCAATCATTCTCTCAGATATTGCAGGGCGCAATCCACAAATACGGCCGCGCCTGTGGAAAGGACGCTCTCGTCGAATTTCACCTTGGGATGGTGCTGGGGGTAAACATAGCCCTTGGACGGTTCACCCGCCGCCAGCGCCAGCATCAGGGAGGGGACCTCGTGGCTGACATAGGCAAAATCCTCCGAGCCGCCGCCCCGGGCAGGCTTCCCGCCGCTGAGTTCTGCCGTGGTGAACGCGCGGTTTGCGCCCAGAAGGTCTTTGAGATACCCCGTGACCTTTTCCGAAAGTCCCTTGTCGTTGACAAGGGTGGGGCAACCGCTGCCGAAGCCGACCTCGGCGCCGGCACGGAAGGCCTCCGCCACGTTTTTCGCAATGGCGGTTATGCGCTCTTTCAGATAAGCACGGGTCTTTTCGTCGTAGGTGCGGATGGTGCCGCCCATGGTCGCCGTGTCGGGGATGACGTTCCCGGCTTCTCCAGCGTGGAAAGTGCCAATTGTCAGGACTGCCTCGTCGGAAGCGGACAGCTCCCGTGCGTGTATCTCCTGGAGAGCGATGAGGATGTGCGCCGCCGCCGTCAGGGGGTCGATGCCGTTCTGGGGCGCGGAGCCGTGACAGCCCTTGCCATGCACCCGGATGGTGAAATAGTCCGCCGCGGGGGCGCTGACACCGGGGGCGGAGACCACCACCGTCCCCGCCGGGAGCGGCATTCCCGCCGCTACATGAATCATCAGGGCTGCGTCGGGTCTGGGATTTTCCAGCACGCCGGAGGCAATCATGTCCTTGCTGCCCTCGAAAATTTCCTCTGCGGGCTGGAACATGAGCTTGACCATCCCGTCCAGCTCCGACTCGTGGGCTTTCAGGATTTTCGCCGCGCCCAGCAGCATTGCGGTGTGCATATCGTGGCCGCAGGCGTGCATCCGTCCGTTCTGGCAGGCGAACTCCACGTCGGCCTCCTCGGCAATGGGCAGGGCGTCCATATCCGCCCGAAGCAGTATCACTTTCCCACCGGGCTTGCCGACAGTTGTAACAAGTCCCGCTTTCCCGCAGTCCCGGACGGTGTAGCCCATCTCCGTAAGCGCGGATTTTACATAAGGTTTTGTTTCCGTCAGGTCAAATCCGGTTTCCGCGTGGGTGTGAAGCCACAGACGATGGGATTTGATTTCCTCCTGAAGCGCTTTGGCTTCGCGTAAAATTTGTTCCTTCGTCATATAAATCAGCCCCTTTCATCTTTAGTATGCCTCGCTACAGAGAAAAGTCCGCATTGTCGTACTTGGAAAAATCCACAGCCTTGGGCTTGGCCGGGATGCGTTTGCAGGGATCGTACTTAAATTTGCGGCACTGGTCGTCCACCGTTTTCAGTCCCTTTTTGGCGCACAGAATCTGCCCGCCGCCCAGACGGGCGCCGTTCGCGCAGTAAGCGCAGGAGCGTTCTATTTTCTTGCGAAACAGCATAACGGTACCCTCCCAATCTTCATTCCTGTATTATACACCAATTACTTTAGAAAAGCTACTCTTTTTTTGAAGCTTTATCGCCAGCGCCCCGATGGACAGCACCCCGAAGGGAAGCCAGACGCCGTAGGCCATCAGCACGGCCAGGGCGAGGGAGAAAAGCGTTTGCAGCAGCTTTCCTAAAAAGTACGGCTTCATGGAAAGCCCCGCCGTGACGGACACGGTCTGCATGGTGACGCACAGGCCGCCGAAGGCCAGTAGCCCCGAACAAATGCAGAACCGGGCGGAAACGTCCGCGACGGCAAGCAGCTCACAGCAGCCGTTGGAAAGCTCCAGAATCCCCGTAATTGCGACCTGTACTGCCGTCGGGAGAATCCAGAAAATCCACCGCTTCAGAAATGCCAGCAGAACCCGGAAAAGCACCACCCAGCCGCATACCGTGGCCATGACCTGAATTGCGGTGTTCAGGGCGGAAGAAGGGGAGTGAGGACTTGTCTTTGTCAGTCTGACGGGAGCGGTAGACTTTTCCGGAATCACCAGCGAGGCAAATAACGCGCCCGCAATATGAATACCCCACAGCGCCCAGGCCATCCATCGACGGGGAAACATGGACGCCGCCATGCCGAACAGGAACGCAGGCCCCGCGTTGCTGCAAAAAGAAAGCAGACGTTCCGCCTCCGGTTTTGTCAGCTGCCCATTGCGGAAAGCGGCGGCGACGTTCTGCGCCCCCACGGGATATCCGCCCAGAAACGCCGGGATCAGCAAGGATTCCGCCCCCTCCGGCATTCCGAACAGCCGCCCCAATGGCCGCAAAACGATCAAAGAGCTGCCAAGCAGGGAGCTTGTCAGCAGAAGGGACAGCACAAAAAAGGGGAACAGGGACGGTATCACCGTCCGCAGGCACAGCCCGATTCCCTGACGCGCTCCCTCGATTGCCGTCCGACCGTCCAGAATCAGTGCCAGCATCCCCAGACTCACACAAATCCCCGTCCAGAAATTTCTTCGTTTCACCAGACCTCACCTCGGAAGAATCTATGCAAATCGCAGGCTGTCCATTCATATGCTTTTCCCAAGGGGGCTGGTTTCATGGGGAAGGGACGAATGATTTTGCAGCGGCTGGCGGACGGGGCTGACCTTTCCGCGGAGCCGCTGCCGGGGCAGCCCATTGTGGAGATCGCCGGCGACCGGCGGGTACTGATCGAGAACCACTTCGGCGTCAAGGAGTACAGCCGGGAGAAAATCGGGGTCAAGGTGAAATACGGTCTGGTCTGCGTCTGCGGCTGCAATCTGGAGCTGATCCGCATGACGAAGGAGCAGCTGATCATTTCCGGAAGAATCGACGCGGTCACGCTGATCCGGAGGGGATAACATGGATATCTGGAAATCCTTGGACGGCATGGTGGAGGCGGAGCTGACCAGCGCGGAGCCGGGGGCGGCGCTGGAAGCAGCCAATGCCCGGGGCATCCCGCTTTATGACGTGATACAGGTGGGCGACCTGACCGCCCGATTCCGGGTACGCAGGCGGGATTACCGGGCGCTGGAAGCCCTCAGCGAAAAGCGGGGAGAGACGCTGCGTCTGCGCCGCCGTCTGGGCGCGTACTGGACGCTGAAACGGCTTTTGGCAAGACCTATGCTGATGGGCGCTCTGGCGGTATTTCTGGCGGCGGCGATTTTCCTTCCCACCCGCATCTTTTTCGTGCGGGTGGAGGGCAATGTGACCACGCCCACCCGGCTCATTCTGGACGCCGCGGGGGAAAGCGGCATCCGCTTCGGCGCTTCCCGGCGGGGGGTGCGGAGCGAAAAAATGAAAAACGCCCTGCTGTCGGCGCTTCCCCAGCTGCAATGGGCGGGGGTGAACACCTCCGGCTGCGTGGCCACCGTCTCCGTGCGGGAACGGACAGAACCGGAGGTGACGGGGCAGGATATGGCGGTGAGCAGCATCGTGGCCTCCCGGGACGGCTTCATCGTCTCCGCCACGGTGACCCGGGGCAATTCTCTGTGCCGGGTGGGACAGTCGGTGAAGGCGGGGCAGGTGCTGATCTCCGGGTACACCGACTGCGGCATCTGCATTCAGGCGACGAGGGCGGAGGGGGAAATTTACGCCCAGACAAGCCGAAGTTTTGCCGCCGTGACCCCGGTCAAGTGGACGGCTCGGGGGGAGCAGACCGCCGTCAGGCGAAAATACAGCCTCATCCTCGGAAAAAAACGTATAAATTTATGGAAAGACAGTGGAATTTTGCAGGGCAGTTGTGATAGAATGGATAGGCGATATGAACTGACCCTGCCAGGCGGCTTCCGCCTGCCGGTTACGCTGTGCGTGGAGGAATATACTTTCTACGATTGGGAAAGGATGACTTTGGAGCCGGAGGCGGCGGAAGCGGCGCTTTCCCGGTTTGCCCAGAGCGCTCTGACCCAGCAGATGGTAGCCGGGCGGATCATAAGCCGGGAGGAATCGGTCACGCAGTCGGAGGATAAGTACCTGTTGGAAGGGACGTATGCCTGCGTGGAAATGATCGGTCGGGTTCGCAGAGAACAGATTGGAGATACAAATGGGAAAAGTGGTTGAACGAATTGTCAACGCCGAGCGGGTGGAGGACCTGATCACGGTGTTTGGCTCTTTTGACGAAAATATCAAACGAATTGAGGATGCCCTGACCGTCCGGGTGGTGAACCGGGGGACAGACCTCCGGGTCTCCGGGGACGAGGAAATGGCGGATAAGGCCGTGCGCACGCTGGAAGGGCTGCTGTCCCTGGCCGCCAAGGGCGAGACCATCGACGAGCAGCGGGTACGTTATCTCATTACCCTGGTCAACGAGGGAAACGACGCCCAGGTAGCGCAGATGGCGAAGGACGTTGTCTGCATCACTGCCAAGGGAAAGCCCATCAAGGCCAAAACCGTGGGTCAGCAGAACTACATGAAGGCCATCATGAAGAATACCATTACCATCGGCGTCGGCCCCGCGGGTACCGGCAAGACCTATCTGGCGGTTGCCGCCGCCGTGGCCGCCTTCCGGGAGCGCACGGTGAACCGCATTATCCTTACCCGTCCGGCGGTGGAAGCGGGGGAACGGCTGGGCTTCCTGCCCGGCGACTTGCAGAATAAGGTAGACCCCTACCTGCGGCCGCTGTATGACGCGCTGTACGATATGCTGGGGGCGGAGACCTTCCAGAAATATCAGGAGCGCGGTTCCATTGAGGTTGCGCCGCTGGCCTATATGCGCGGCCGCACCCTGGATGACAGCTTCATCATTCTGGACGAAGCCCAGAACACCACCCGGGAGCAGATGAAAATGTTCCTGACTCGCCTTGGCTTCGGCTCGAAAATCGTCATCACCGGCGACGTGACCCAGATTGATCTGCCCGACGATAAGGTATCCGGCCTGAAGGACGCCGTGCGGGTGCTGGACGGGGTGAAGGACATTGCCATCTGCCGCCTGACCGCCGCGGACGTGGTGCGCCACGCCCTGGTGCAGGAGATCATCAGCGCCTACGAGCGCTCCGCTCAGAAAAAGGAAGTTAAAAAACCGACCCGTCAGATTCAGGGCCGTTACCATCAGAGGAAGAATTGACATGAGACATAAAATCAACATCGTATTCGAGCAGCTGAGCCTGCAAAAATTTGCCATCAAAAGCATCATCCGCACCTGCATCAACGCGGTTCTGGACGCAGAGGGCATCAATGTCCCCTGCGAGATCAACGTCCTTGTGACGGATGACGCGGGCATTCGGGTAGTCAACCGGGAGAGCCGCCACATGGACAAGCCTACGGACGTGCTGAGCTTCCCCATGTTCCAGCTCATCGCCGGGGAACCGCCCACGGACTGGACGGACTTTCAGGATCCGGAGACCGGCCTGGTGCCGCTGGGGGATATGTGCATTTCTCTGGAACGGGCAATTGCCCAGGCCAAAGAGTTCGGCCATTCCACCCGCCGGGAGGTGGGGTATCTCACCATCCACTCCATGCTCCATCTGCTGGGCTATGACCATCTGGACGAGGGCGAGGAAAAGAGGAAAATGCGCGGCAGGGAGGAAGCCATTGCCGCGTCCATCCCCAATATGAGCCGGGACTGAGGAGACTGGAAAATGAAAACAAAATCCGCTATGATCACCATTGCCGGACGTCCCAACGTGGGCAAGTCCACCCTGACAAACTATCTCGTTGGCGAAAAAATCGCCATCGTATCCAATAAACCCCAGACCACCCGCAACCGTATCTGCGGCATCGTGACGAGAGGGGACACCCAGTTCGTGTTTGTGGACACTCCCGGCTACCACCGGGCAAGAACCAAGCTGGGCGATTACATGGTGAATGTTGCGAGAGAATCCATTTCCGACGTGGATTTGACCATCCTCGTGGTGGAGCCGATTGCATCCATCGGCCCCCAGGAGGAAGGGCTGATCGATAAGATCAAGAGCAGCCATTGCCCCGCCATTCTCGCCATCAACAAAATTGACACCGTGGAAAAGGACGCCCTCCTGGAGGTCATCGCCGTCTATTCCCAGGCGGCGGCCTTTGACGCCATTATCCCCATCTCCGCCAAAACCGGCGACGGGGTGGAGGATTTGCTGGAAACCTGCGGCAAATACGCCGAAGAAAGCCCCTTCCTGTTCCCGGAGGACGTGACCACCGACCAGCCCGAGCGGCAGGTGATGGCGGAGATCATCCGGGAAAAGCTGCTGTGGTGCCTTGACCGGGAGGTTCCCCACGGAACCGCCGTGGAGATCACGAAATTCTCCGAGCGGGACAGCGGCATCATCGACATTGACGCCACCATTTACTGCGAAAAGGCCAGTCACAAGGGCATCATCATCGGCAAAAACGGCGCCATGCTGAAAAAAATCTCCTCCATGGCCCGGGCCGACTGCGAGAAATTCATGGGAACGAAGGTGTTCCTGACCACTTGGGTCAAGGTGAAGGAAAACTGGCGGGACAGCGACTTTCTGGTGCGCAACTTCGGCTACAGCGAATAATTTCCAGTGGTAATTTTCAGCGGTGCGGCAAACCCTACCTTCAGGAGGGATGTCTATGAACGCTTTGGATTACTGGCAGCTGTTTTTAGAGACCGGCGCACCGGAAATGTATCTCATGTACTGCAAGCACAAATCGGAGGAAACCCATGTATTTGACGATTCAGGGCATCGTCCTGAGAGTTACGGACTACAATGACAAGGACGCCTTGCTGACCATGCTGACCCGCCGCCATGGCAGGCTGACCGTGAAGGCACGGGGACTGCGGCGGAAAAACAGCCCGCTCATCGCCCCGTGCCAGCTGCTTGCCTACGGGGAGTTTACGCTGTTTGAATACCGGGGACAGTACACCATCAACGAAGCCCAGTCCATCGAGCTGTTTACGCCTCTGCGCCGGGACTTGACCAAGCTGTCGCTGGGTACCTATTTTGCCCAGGTTTCGGAGGTTCTCTCTCAGGAGGATATGCCGAACCCGGAGTTGCAATCGCTGCTGCTCAACTGCCTGTACGCCCTTTCCAAGCTCAATCTTCCGGAAAGCCAGGTCAAGGCCGTGTTCGAGCTGCGCGCCGCCTGCCTGTCCGGCTATACCCCCGACCTCACCGGCTGCCATGTCTGCGGCAGTCCGGTGCCGGAACGGTTCGACCTGTCGGCGGGTATGCTGGAATGCCGGAATTGCCGCAGCCCCGAATCGAACGGCATCCGGATGCCGGTTCCGCCCTCCGTGCTGGAGGCCATGCGCTACATCTGCCATTGCGACAGCAAAAAGCTGTTTTCCTTTCAGGCCGGGGAGGATACCTTGCAGCAGCTTTCCGAGGTGACGGAGGCGTACCTCGCCACCCAGCTGGAACGGGGCTTTTCTACGCTGGATTTCTACAAATCGCTACTTATATAGGAGATAAAAATGTCAGAATTATACGAAAAATCTCTGGGAAAGCTGGAACTTGACCAGGTTTTGCGGCTTCTTGCCGAATGTGCCGGAAGCGAGGGAGGCAAGGAAGCCTGCCTGTCGCTGCGGCCTTCTTCGGACTTGGAGGAAGTGGAGCTGATGCTGAATCAGACCACCGCGGCCTCCGACCTTTGTACCCGGAAGGGCAACCCTGTTTTTGGAGACGTGACCGACTGCTCCGCGTCCTTGGAGCGGGCAGACCGGGGCGGCAGCTTACAGCCGGTGGAGCTGCTGCGCATTGCGGGCATCCTTCGCTGCGCCCGGAATATCAAGGGCTACGTCGCCGAGGACGACAAGGCGACGGTGCTGGACGCGCTGTTTCAGGCGCTCAGTCCCAATAAATACTTGGAGGACAAGATTTTCGGCGCGATTCTCTCCGAGGAGGAAATCGCGGACAACGCCTCCCCGGAGCTGTCCGACATCCGCCGCCATATGCGCATTCAGGCGGGGAAAATCCGGGACAGTCTGCAAAAGGTGATTTCCTCCCCGGCCTATTCCAAATTTCTCCGGGAGCCGATCATCACCATCCGTCAGGGACGGTACGTGGTTCCCGTGAAAAGCGAGTGCAAAAACGATGTTCCCGGACTGGTGCATGACGTGTCCGCTACGGGTTCTACATACTTTGTGGAACCGATGTCCGCCGTCAACGCCAACAACGCTCTGCGGGAGCTGGAATTAAAGGAAAAGAAGGAAATCGAGCGGATTCTGGCGGAGCTGTCCAGTGAAGCCGCCGCCTACCGGGACGCCATTGACTTAGATTACCGGATGCTGGTGCAGCTGGACGTGATCTTCGCCAAGGCCAAGCTTGCCTACCGGATGCGCGCCTGGGCGCCCATCATGAACGATCAGGGCAGGGTGGAGCTGCGAAACGCCCGGCACCCGCTGATTGACCCGAAAACCGTGGTGCCGATCTCTCTGCGGCTGGGTACGGATTTTGATACCATGATCATCACCGGCCCCAACACCGGCGGCAAGACCGTCACCCTGAAAACCGTGGGTCTTCTGACACTGATGGCGGAGTGCGGCCTGCACGTCCCCGCCGGGGACGGAAGTGTGCTGTCCACCTTCGACGCCATTCTCGCCGACATCGGCGACGAGCAGTCCATCGCCCAGAGCCTGTCCACCTTTTCCAGTCATATGCGCACCATCGTGGATGTGGTCGCCCAGTGCGACGACCGGACGCTGGTGCTGTTCGACGAGCTGGGCGCAGGCACCGACCCGGCGGAGGGCGCGGCGCTGGCTACCGCCATCATCGAATTCTGCCGGAAGCTGGGCAGCCGTGTGGTGGCAACGACCCATTATGCCGAGCTGAAGCTCTACGCCATGCGCACCAAAGGCGTCATCAACGCCTCCTGTGAGTTCGACGTGGAGACCCTCCGCCCGACTTATAAGCTGCTCATCGGCATCCCCGGCAAGTCCAACGCCTTCGCCATTTCCCGGAAGCTGGGACTTTCGGAGGAAATATTGAAGGAAGCCGACGATCTGGTGGACAAGTCCGACAAGGACTTTGAGGACGTGCTGTCCCAGCTGGAGCAGCAGCGCCAGCAGATGGAGCTTGCCCGTCAGGAAGCCGAGCGTCTGAAGCAGGAGACGGCGAAGATCAAGCAGCAGAACGAGGAATATCAGGAGCAGCTCCGCAAAGAAAAGGAAAAAGCCGTGGGGTCCGCCCGCCGGGAGGCCCGGCGGCAGATGGAGACCCTCCCCCGGACGGGGACCAAGGCCCAGCAGGCCCTGGCCCTGCAGCGAGGGGAAGGAAAGCTGGCCCGCCGGGAAAAATCCCGGGCGGAGCGGGAGGCGGAGGAAGCGGAGCGCTTCCGCCAGCGGCAGAAAAAACGCCGGGAGAAGCGCCGGGGACACTGAGCGCAAGTCCAAATAAGGGAAAGGCCCGCCGCCGGCGGGCCTTTTTCGTTGGGCGGAGCGGGGAATTTCCCTCCGGCAACCCAAAGTTGCGGGATCGTTGGTGGTGGAAACCGGGGGAGGGCTGCTATCCTGGGGGCA
>QWCN01000672.1_pt1 | contig 59074 bp, 59 predicted proteins | sample 1972711 | NCBI WGS metagenome assembly QWCN01 (sample SAMN09866707, study PRJNA288562) | Human gut metagenome isolate term1_stool, whole genome shotgun sequencing... | isolation source: gut | host: Homo sapiens | place: USA: California
GACAGACTTAGATTTTCTTATTTTCGTACAACGGAACAAAACAGACTCGGCTTTGTGCAAGTTGCCCATCAAAAAACTTGAAACCGCCTTTTGACACCCGAATCCTAGAGAGTAAAAAAACACTCCCTCCCAGGTAACAAGTCATATTCTTTCACTTGCTTACCCGGAAGGGAGCCTTTTATTTTATAATTTTATTCTTTTCCTACTGAACTTTGTTCTATCGTAAAGACTAGTTGTTGATCAGCTTATCCTCCTCATTGTTCCAGCTGTAAAGTTTGCGGATTTCTTTTCCTACAGACTCTGATGGATGCTCTGCTGCTAATTTTCTCATTGCCTTGAAGTGAACCTGACGTCCTGCATCAGACATATCTAATAAGAACTCTTTTGCAAAAGAACCATCCTGGATATCGGAAAGTACTTTTTTCATTGCTTTCTTAGTATCCTCTGTGACGATCTTTGGTCCTGTGATATAATCACCATACTCTGCTGTGTTAGAGATGGAGTATCTCATTCCTTCAAATCCTGACTGATAAATTAAATCTACGATTAATTTCATCTCATGGATACATTCAAAGTAAGCATTTCTTGGATCATAACCAGCTTCGCAAAGTGTCTCAAATCCTGCCTGCATCAATGCACAAACACCACCGCAAAGAACTGCCTGCTCACCGAAGAGGTCTGTCTCTGTCTCTGTTCTGAAAGTTGTCTCAAGAACACCTGCTCTTGCTCCACCGATTCCAAGTGCATATGCTAATGCCATATCTAATGCTTTTCCTGTTGCATCCTGCTCTACTGCTACTAAGCAAGGTGTTCCTTTTCCTGCCTGATACTCGGAACGAACGGTATGACCCGGTGCCTTTGGTGCGATCATGGTAACATCGACATCCTTTGGAGGTACGATACATCCGAAGTGGATGTTGAAACCATGTGCGAACATTAACATGTTGCCTGCCTCTAAGTTTGGCTCAATATCGTTTTTATACATATCAGCCTGCTTTTCATCGTTGATCAGTATCATGATGATATCAGCTTTTTTTGCTGCTTCTGCTGCTGTAAATACTTCAAATCCCTGTTGTTCTGCTTTTGCCCAGGATTTAGAACCTTCATAAAGACCGATGATAACGTTGCATCCGGACTCCTTTAAGTTCAATGCATGTGCATGTCCCTGACTTCCGTAACCGATGATCGCGATGGTCTTTCCATCTAAAAGTGAAAGGTTACAGTCTTCCTGATAATAAATTTTTGCTGCCATTATGTTATCCTCCTAAATTATAAAAAATTGATAGCTTAATCTAAATATGTAACATCGTCACAACCTCTGGTAAGTCCGGTCAGTCCCGTTCTCGCCAACTCTAAAATCTCATATCCCTGTAATAAATCTAAGAAGGAATCGAGCTTTGCCTGCTTTCCTGTCAGTTCGATGATCATGGAATCGTGGGTAACATCCACGACTTTTCCATGGAAAATCTCTGTGACATTCAAGATGGCCTGACGATCGGTATCCTTTGCACGGATCTTTACCATGATCAATTCCCTTGTTACGGAATTGTCAGGTTCTAACTTCTTGATATCCAGTACGTCTTCGAGCTTTGCTAACTGCTTTTCAATCTGCTCTAAGACCAGCTCATCTCCACTGGTTACAATTGTAATCCTTGTAAACCTCGGATCAGCCGTAACACCGGATGAAAAACTGTCAATGTTATATCTTCGGCGGCTGAACAGCCCCGAAATACGGCTTGTTACGCCTGCTGTATTCTCTACCAGAATAGATAATACCTGTCTTTTCATAGAAAATCTTCCTTTTCTTACATTTTCACACTAAGCACATTTTAGCATACTACATTCTTTTGTCAATGTTAAAACCGAATTTTGTCAAAAAGCAAATTTTATGATCAGGCCAAAAATCAGCAAATGTACCGGGTAGAAAAAGTAAAATATATATTTAACATTTATGCCCCGCTTGCCATTATAGTAGTAGATCGGTAAAAATGCCAGCGGTGCCGTAATCTCCCACAAGAACAGCACACAGCCGCAAAGTACTTGTTGCTTTCTGTCTTTTCGCAAAAAATACAATACTGCGATTGCAAGCACTCCAAAGGCTCCGTAATCGGTATGTAACAGATGTGCCACTCCCATTCCAACGGCTGCTACGGCAATCTGTGCCAAAAGCTGCAACGCTTCCGACCATTCCTGCTTTTCGCTTGCATATTTCATCCCGGCTAAGACAAGAAGTGCGATCCACAGCGTAAAAAATACATTCTGACTCGAAAAATCATACCAGCTTTTAAATACTGCAAGGTCAAATGGGACTTCTGAGATAAGGCTGAACAGAAACAGTCTGCTGAAATATTTTTTCCAGTTGCCGGTATGCAAAAATCCTTCCACTAACAAAAAGCAGAAGATCGGAAATGCGATCCTTCCGATGCCACGGCATGCCATATCCACTACTTTCCACCTGTTATATACTTTCATTGCCTCTACGCCTGCATCCATAACACTGCCATCTGCTACCTTTGGCATGACTCCCCGTTCTAAAATGCTTGCTCCAATGTGGTCTATCAGCATGGTTACCATTGCTATGATCTTCAATGTGGAACCTGTCAGACCTTTTTGCTGTTCCATTCCTACCTCCATGATCTTTCTATCGTCCTATCCGATTTTCTTTAAATAGTCCTCTAAGAGACTTGTTGCGTGTTTGTAGTCTAAGTCTTCGATATAACGTTTCAATTCCTCTAGGACCTCTTCCACATCCTCTGCGTAGCGGTTTTTATAAAGCTCTTTTAAACATTCCTCCGCTTCATCCATATCGAATTTAGCAAGTGCCTTTAAAATCTGATATACACTGCTTAGTTCTAACTCCGGCAGAAAATCTCCATCGCGCTCTACCTGTTCGGATGCATCCTTCAGATAAGTGTCCACTCTGGTCATGACTTCATCTAAGGTATTTAAGAACTCCTCTAATTTTTCTAATATCTCTTCCTGTTTTCCTTCTTTTGCCAGTTCTTCTAACTGCAGTGCCTCATCCGCTAAATCTTCTGCTCCGATATTGCGGCTGCTTCCCTTGATCCCATGCACGCTGATACGGAACTGCTCTAAATCCTCATTTGCATAGTCTTGGAGCACTTCAAGCATCTGTGACATTTCCCGATAGTATACCTGTAAGATTTCATGATATTTTTCAATATTTCCACCGATATTCCGGATTCCGATCGTGCAGTCGATCTCCGGCATCAGGCTCTTGATCGGCAGTATCTCTTCCTGTTCTTCCGTCTCTTTTTGCTGTATCTTATCCGGAATAAAGCGTTTCAGCACCTCTAACAGTTCGGTGGTATGCAGTGGTTTGGTAAGGCTGTCATCAAACCCGCTTTTTTCATAAAAATCGGTCGTAAATGCCACCGCATTTGCCGTGATTGCAACAATCGGTGTATCTTTTCCGTTTTCTAACTCACGCATTCTCTGCAAGGTTTCAATCCCATCCATCTGCGGCATCATATGATCTAAAAAGATGATATCATATTTTCGTTTTTTTACCAGTTCTAATGCTTTTCTTCCACTATTTACCATTTCCGGTTCTATTCCGTAAAGCTGCATCAGTCCCTGCTCTACCCTAAGATTGGATTCCATGTCATCGACAAGCAGGATATGTGCTCCCGGAAAGCAGACCTGTATTTTTTCTAAAAAACCGTTTGATTCCATATATGCAACTGCACGTTCTCTTGTCATATTTTTTATGAATAAAGCTTCACTGTCTGCAATCTCCTGATAAAAATAGGCTAAAAACGTTGTTCCTTCATTCAGACGGCTCTGCACGGTAATATTCCCGCCCATCATTTTGACAAGCGACATCGTAATGTTTAAGCCCAGTCCGGCTCCAAATACTTTTTCCGTTCTCGCATTTTTTGTCCGTTTGAAACGCTGAAAAATCTGCTCGGCATCCGTTTCATCCATCCCTACTCCGGTATCCTGAACGGAAAGCCTGATCTTATAACGGTTCTCTTCGCGTTCGCCTCCTAAGGACAAGGTAATGGTTCCGCTTTCTGTATATTTTATGGCATTTCCTAAAAGATTCTGGAAAATCTCTTTGACCCGCATCCGGTCTCCGAAAAATGCACTTGGGAATCCCCCTTCGATCTCAATCCGATAGTCTAAGTCCTGATTGTGCATATTCATATAGACCATATTTGAGACTTCATAGAGCAGTGTCTCCATCTCATATTTCTCGTGAGACAGCTCGACCGTGCCCGATTCCAGCTTTGAGACATCTAACAGGCTGTTGACCATCTCTAATACGCCTTCTCCTTCCCGGTAAATTGTCTTTAACGGGCCTTCTAAGTCTTTTGCCGTATTTTTTCGGATCGCAATCTCACTCATACCAAGGATCGTATTCATCGGGGTACGGATCTCATGCGTCACATTCGTTAAAAACTTAGTTTTCTGGGCATTCGCCTTTTCTGCCTCTTCTTTTAATATTTCTAATTGATGACTATACTCTTCTAAATCCGTGATATCATAAACGGTCAGTGCATAACCGATCAAAACACCGCTCTGCGTCCGCACCTCACTCTTCTGACAATTATAGTTTCTGCCTTTCCAGAGTATCTTTGACCGTTTTCCGGTCATTACATCGTGAAATTCTTCACATTCTTTGACAAAATCCGGCGTTTCCCAGACCTCCGGAAAATGCTTCTCCATAAACTGGTTTGCCTCTAAAAAATGCTCTTCCGTGTCAAAGATCAAAAGTCCTAAATCCATATTGTCCGCCACCAGTGCTTTTGCATTCTGAATGACTTCCATATAATTAAAATGGTTCAGGGCATGGATCAGCAACAATGCCGACAGTCCGATTCCAATACAGACCGGACTGTAGATACTCTTTCCTTCAAACAGATATAAAATTGCGATCATCAAAGGCAGGAGTGATACCTGCAAAAGGATGTGTGCCCTTTTTTTCCGCATCTGTCCGATGTTATCTTTTGTATTCTGATAATACTTCCACGCCAGATAAAAACAGAAAAAAGAAGTCAGCAGCAACACTGCATAAAAGAGATAAAACCCGATCCCATGCTGTATCTGGAATTTAAAATAGCCGTTTTCTCCCGTCCGTACGTCCAGTTTCCGGTAAAACCAGTGATGAGAGGAATCTGTCAGCAATAACAGCAGGAAAAACGCATAGGCACTCATAAATCCTATGGTGATCTTTCTGTCAATGCGAAAACCGGTGACATAGATAATGTAATGGTAGTAAAAGATAAACAATATCCCAAACACAAAATCTGACACCATCCGGTCTATGATCAGCAGCTGCGGAACATAGTCCATACAGAGCAGTTCTCCGACCGTTACTAAAAAGCAATAAATCAAGGAGACCAGCATAGACGCCATATTGATGCGTCTACCCCTGCTCTCCTTTCTTCCGGCAAGACAATAGATTGCCATTAATATAATTACAATACAGATCGTGTTGATTACTAAAGGCATTCCCATATTACTCGTTTTCTCCCAATACTGCCGCAACACGTTCCCGGATATAGTTTACCTTAAACGGTTTTACGATATAATCTGCGGCTTTGACATCCTTACATTCCAGTATCGTCTGCACATCACTGGCACTTGATAAAAAGATGACCGGTATATTTCCCGGAAAACGCTGGCGGATCACTCTGACTGCCTCAATTCCACTCATATTCGGCATAAGGATATCCATTAGGATCAGATCCGGTGTTGCTTTCTGTAAGTATTCAATGGCTTCACTGCCGGAGCGTACGGCAATAATTTTATATAATCCGTCCAATGCAGCTTTTACGGAACGGATACTCGTTACCATATCATCTACCACTAAAATACTCTTAATCTCTCTGCTCTTACGCTCTTTCTCAAACTCTATCATTTCCTGCTCATCGATCGTCTGTGTATTGACCTGATTGATGATCGTGATATTCATTCCTACGGACGGATCGTTCAGATTTAAATCTTTTCCATCAAAAAATCGGACGGTCGGACGCAATGGGCTTCCTAAATGATTTTCGACGACGATGGCTTCTCTGCCATCGGATAATAATACTGTTACACCCTTTGGATATACAGGAACTTTATCCATAAATGCACGGACCACCTGCTGATCAAACAGTGTTCCACAGCCACCCATCAGATATTCTAACGATTCCGAATAGGTGTATGCTTTTTTATATGCACGGTCACTTGAAAGTGCATCATATACATCTGCCACATGGATGATCTTTGCAAACGGATGGATTTTGTCTCCGGTCAGACCGTTCGGATAACCGCTTCCATCCTCATTTTCATGATGGCTCAATACTGCCGCTTTGACTCTTGCCGGAATATTCCATTTTTCCTTTAACATATCATAGGAACGCTGGGAATGACTGCGTAAAAGTTCATTCTCCTCCGGTGTCAGTTTTCCCGGTTTATTTAAGATTGCCTTATCTATGGAGATTTTTCCAAGATCATGAAATACTGCCGCGGAGCAAAGATCTACTAATTCCTCATTGGTATATCCCATTCCCATTCCGATGACTACGGAAAGTACCGCTACATTGACGGAATGTCGGAATGTATAATCATCAAAAGTACGGAGGTCTAACATATCTAAGGATATGGTTTTTGCCTCCATCAACTGCTTTACGATGCTCTCTGCAACGTTTACCGCCTCTTCTAAATCCAGCTCCTGCAATGCCTCTACGGCATGATTACGCAGTTCGGCTGTAATGGCATCCTGAATAACAACGTCTTTTGTCAATTCGTCCTCTATGTAGATTCCAGGGTATCCCCGCTCTCTGACCCTGACAATGATCTCATCACTTAACAGCTTTCCTTCCCGCAATAAGGTTCTGGTTTCGTAATCATAAATTGATTTTGCCAGCATCATTCCATGTTCTACTCGTTCTATCGGTACAAATCTCATATGTCCCCTCCGCAATAAATTATGTGAATTTTCCTAAAATATAACATTTTATGACTGACAAGTCAATCTTAATCCATTTTTCCTACCTATATTACAGGGTTTGACTTATTCATTTGGCTTTTGATAGAATCTTCCTGCAATCTGCTCTGTTTTGATCGCATTTACAAATGCATGTGGGTCAGCTTTTTTCACTTCGCGGATGATCGACTTGCTCTGTGCACTGGAAACTACGGAATAGACGATTTTTCTCTCCTGATGTTCATAGGAGCCTTCTCCCTCCATAATGGTTGCGCCATGGTTACTCATCTTTGAAATCACTTCATAAACTTCTGTTGCCTTATTCGTTACGATAAACAGGGTTTCATGCTGGTACTTCCGATATAAAATATGCACCACCTGTGTAGATGTGTACTGGAATATGATCGAGTACAGGGCCTTATCCCATCCAAACAGTACGCCTGCAACTGCTAAAATGACCACATTGATCCCTAAAACCACATTCCACGAATCAATCTCTTTTTTCTCCGAAAGATAGATTGCAATAAAATCCGTTCCTCCTGTTGTTGCATTCATATGCAGACAGAGTCCAATGACAAATCCATTGATCAGTCCGCCAAAAATACTGATCAGCAGCGTATCGTATGTGATCGCATAGCCCGGTATGATATCGGTCAGGACACTTGTCAGCACGATCATCAGACAGGAATACATTGTGAATTTTTTACCAATGAATCGAAAACCGATATACACCGGTATCGCATTGAGCAGTATATTGACAATGGTATATGGAATTGTAATATGTAAAAACATGTCCGCTGCTCTTTGTATTAAAAGTGCCAGACCGGTCGCACCTCCCGGATAGAGTCCTCCGGTTCTGACAAAGGATTTGATGTTCAATGCCATTAAAAAGGATGCGAAACATATGACAAGGATTTTTTTGATGCTTTCTTTTACTTCTGTTTTCATTTGTAGCCCCCATTCTTTTGTTTATTATTCAATTTATCATATTTAGGAGATTGTTTCAATGTGGTTGGTAGATCATTGTCATTTTTATATTTAGACATAAAAATAACCCCTACAAACAGTGTCTCCACCATTCGTAAGGGTTATTATCATTTCAGGAATTTAACACAATCTCAAATTATGCATTCATCTGAGCTGCAACTTCTGCTGCGAAATCTTCATTCTTCTTCTCTAAACCTTCACCGGTCTCGAAGCGAACGAATTTTTTGATCTTGATCTTTGCATTGTTTGCTTTTGCAACTTCGTCTACATATTTGCTTACAACCTGTTTTCCATCTTCAGCTTTTACATAAACCTGGTCTAATAAGCAGATTTCTTTTAACTCTTTGTTGATACGTCCCATTACCATACCGTTTAAGATCTTCTCGTTTGCATCCGGCTTCTCGTTCTTAGCCTGTACCATTAAGATCTCTTTCTCTTTCTCGATATAGTCTGCATCTACTTCATCTCTGCTGGTGTAAAGTGGTTTTAATGCTGCTGCCTGCATTGCAAGGTTCTTTGCCATCTCTTTGATGTCATCGTTGATCACATCTGTCTCAACGTCTACTAATACACCGATTTTTCCGCCTGCATGGATATAAGAAGCGATAAATCCGTTCTCTTCTTTTACCTGCTCAAAACGACGGATATTCATGTTCTCGCCGATTACTGCGATCTGCGCTGCTAATGCTTCGTTTACAGTTTTGCTTGTATCTGCTGCCCAAGGCTCTGCTAAGAATGCCTCGATATCTGCTGCACTTGTAGTTAATGCCTGTGCTGCAACTTCTGCAACATAGTTCTGGAATTTCTCATTCTTTGCTACAAAGTCTGTCTCAGAGTTAACCTCTACAACAACTGCAGCTTTTGCATCATCTGTCAGTTTTGTAACTACGATACCCTCTGCTGCAATTCTGCCGGCTTTTTTCTGTGCAGTTGCAAGACCTTTTTCACGTAAAAAGTCTACGGCTGCTTCCATATCACCATTTGTCTCGCCTAATGCCTTTTTACAATCCATCATTCCGGCACCGGTCATCTCGCGTAACTCTTTTACCATTGCTGCTGTAATAGCCATTTTATCGTCCTCCATTTTTTACACAATACAGGACAGGCAAAATGTCTGTCCTGAGAATTTTCTTATTATGCTTCTTCAGCTTCCTCTGCTTCAAACTCTTCTGCTGCTTCTACATCAACTGTTCCCTGATTAGCTTCTACTACTGCGTCTGCCATCTTAGAAACGATTAATTTTACTGCACGGATTGCATCATCATTTCCCGGAATTACATAATCTAATTCTTCCGGATCACAGTTTGTATCACAGATACCGATTAACGGAATACCAAGTGTGTGTGCTTCCTGTACGCAGATTCTTTCTTTCTTAGGATCTACTACGAAGATTGCATCCGGGAGACCTTTCATGTCTTTGATTCCGCCAAGGTTTTTCTCTAATTTATCCCATTCTTTTTTTAAAGCAATTACTTCTTTCTTCGGTAATACATCAAATGTTCCGTCCTCTGCCATTGCTTCGATCGCTTTTAATCTCTCAATACGGCTCTGGATGGTCTTGAAGTTTGTAAGCATTCCGCCTAACCATCTCTCATTTACATAGTACATTCCACATCTCTCTGCCTCTGTTTTGATAGCATCCTGAGCCTGTTTCTTTGTTCCTACGAAAAGGATTGAACCACCGTCTGCTGCGATATCACTTACTGCCTGATATGCTTCATCTACTTTTCCTACAGATTTCTGTAAGTCGATGATATAGATACCGTTTCTCTCGGTGTAGATGTATGGAGCCATTTTAGGATTCCATCTTCTTGTCTGATGTCCGAAGTGAACACCTGCTTCTAATAACTGTTTCATTGAAATAACACTCATTTTTTTACCTCCATGGTTGTGTGCTTCCATATGCTTCATTCCAAAAAACGACCTTTGGCACCAGCTTTTTGGTCTACATATGTGTTTTATAAATTAACCTCAACGATTATAGCACAGTTTTCCTGCTATAGCAAGACTTTTATCGATTTTCCTGCTTCGTCGTGAGGATTTTTGCAACTTCTTCGTAGCTTGCCCCTTTTGGCACGGTAAATGTTCCCGGCTGTATCAGATTATCGACATTCGTATCATTGATATATTTGCTGAATGCTGCCTTATCATCGATCAGGCCTGCATCTAACAGTTTTTGTGAGATCGTATCCGAATATTCACCCGGAAGGATACTGACCTCTACCTGCTCTACCGTCTGTTTTTGTGCTGCTGCAGCATCACTGTCCTGAGTTTTTTCTGACTCTGCATCTGCTTTTGTCTGATCATTCTTCGTCTGATCATCTTTTGCCTGTTCCTGCTTATCTTTGTTATCGCTTTTGCTTTCTTTGCTGTCTTCTTTCTGACTGTCCTTTTGATCTTTACTCTCTGAATCCTGTTTCTTGTCTTTATCTAATTCATTGATCGTCTTTCCATCCGTCTCATCCATGACCATTCCCAATGCTTTTGCACGCCGGATGACTTCTTCATCGGAAAACATCTGATCCTGATTTACATGAATCCCGATGATAAAGATGATCGTTGTGATCAGGATTCCGATTCCCAGACCTCTTAAATAATATTTTAATTTCACTCTGCCTGCTCCTCTTTTTCATATAAATCTATGACCAGTCTTATAACGCCGAGTCCTAATCCTAACTCTTTTGCAATCTCTACTTCCGACATTCCCTGCCGTCTTAATTCTAAGATCTGCTCATTGCTGTCTGCAGGCTGCTCTTTTTCTAGTTCGCCCGTTTCTTCTGTCTCCGGTACTTCCTCTGCTTCATCCGAAACTGCCTGTACCTCTTCTAACATATTTTTATTATTCTCGGTAACATTTTCCATTAAAATCTGTGAATTTTCATGTTCTTCTTTTGCTTTATACAGTGTTTCCTGTACCATTTCCTCGGTCACGATTTTTTGCAGATTTTCTACCCGCTGCTGGATCTCATTCGAAAAATCTATCATTTCCTTATGTTTGTCACCTAACATGCTGTACAAAAACATGATCTCATTATGGCTTTTATTAATGGACTCAATGACGGTATCCGAATACTCACTGATCGCCATGATCTTTTCGTTTGTCTCTTTGTCGCTTTCGCGGTCTAATTTTTCTAATACTTCTTCTAATTCTGTCTCTAACTGCTCCTGAACCTTATCGTGGGATGCTGCAATTTCTTTATCTACGATATGCGCGATTTCCTCCTGGCTCAGCTTTGCAATCTTATCCAGTTCATCCGGTGATAATTTCTCCGTTACAAAAAAACTTCCAACCATCAAAATCAGTCCGGCCGCAACCAGACATATTTCTATTGCTGTCATATCTGCTCCTTATATCTTGATATCAAATCCGCCATGTGCTGATTTTTGCACTACTTTTCCATCTTTTGCAGCGTCTTTTTTCTTTTTGCTCATGGACTGTTTATATTTATTCTTTCCTTCTTCTCTCGCATCAAAACGCTCCTCTTCTTTTGAGGCGTTGTCCTTATGCTTCACCTGCGAAGCATCGTGATATTCCTGTTTTTTTATTTCCACCTGAATATTTTGCTGCTCCACCACCGGCTTGGCATCCTGCTGGTGTTTCATCATTCCAACATCGTCTGTTCTTTGAATGGTAGCGAAATCCACCGGTCTGATTGTCATAGTCCCACTCCTTCCATGTGTTTCCTGATTTTATAGTGTAGTACGGACAATCTCTCCATCTTTTTTTATGTACTGACAGAAATTCTGTTCATCTTTCACACGCATCTCTAAATCGGATATGGCGACCGTTACACCAGGATAAATCGTTTTACTGACCTGAATTTTTGCATGATTTGCAAACATCAGCTCCTGCTGTAAATCTGCATATTCATTCCGCAATTCTTCCACTGTGTGTTTCTTTGCTTTATAAGCGTAGGCTAACTTCTGTACATAGCTCATCCGCTCCGGTGGAAGCTGTTCACCACTTTGCAGTTTTTTGGTATAAGTTGCAAGGATTACTTTGCACTTATCGAGTTCTTCATTCTCTTTTTCAAGGATTTCTTTTAACTCCTGAAAACGTTCTTTTTTCTTCGGGTCAGCGCCAACTTCAACTCTGGTGTCTGTTCCCATCGGAGAACCGATTGTCTGTGCCTCTACCAATGCACCTGCACGGATCATTCCTCCGGTAATAAACCCTTTCTTTCCGCTGACATGTATCTCACTCGATGCCGACACACGACTGTGCAGAATGGAGTTTGTCTCCACAAAACCACCGGACGATACGATCGCATTTTCAATAAACTGACAGATCACATTGCTCTCTGCCTGAAGATAGCCTTTTCCCATTCCGTGTATTCCACGTTTTACGATGATCTGACCGCCTGCTTCTAACAGTGCATCTTCCACGACACCTTCTACGATGATGTCGCCTTTTGCACGGACTTCAAATCCGCCTTTGACATTTCCCGCAACATGCACATTTCCTGCATACTCCACATTTCCAATGGAATTATCGACATCTGCCGGAACTTCAAATACGGAAGATACAAAGACTTTACCTTTTACCAGACTTGCATGACCTGTTACTTCCGAAAAAATCTCTGTCTTTTCTTCATTACATTTGATGTTATTTGCGTAATCCAATGTCAGACTGCGTACCGTTCTCGGACTGATTTCTTCGCCAAATACATTCATTCCCGGTGTTCCCGGATCTTCCGGTATCAGACGTGCTAAAAGATCCCCTGCTTTAACATGACTGATTGTATTCAGATCACGATAATCTACGGAACCGTCTTCATTTTTTTTCGGCTTTAAATTCAGGTTTGTATTAAAAAAGTATTCAATTTTAGCATCTTTTCCATGTATCGGATTTTTCCCTTTTGCAAAGACATAATCTTTACAGTATTGGCGGTTCTGTAAAAATTCCTGAATAGCTGCCCGGTTGATTCCAAATTTAATATTCTGAAGCTGCAGATCCTTGATGATCGAAGTCTCATCTGACAGGTCTCCACCATTTGCCGGAGGATAAAAACGGCATATCACCTGCATTTTATCTAATGACACATGTGCTACCATGACTTCATGAACTGCCATTTCCAAAGAACGAGCAACAAGAACACGTCCTCCCTGCTCCGTGTTATGGACTGCTGTATTTAAATCTTTTAAATCATAATGGTTTAACTGCCGCATTTCTAAATAATCCATTAATTCTTTAATGTTTACAGCCTCTCCACCTTCTGTTGGCGGATAAATTTTCACAAAAACGCCCTCTGATTGTACTTCTAACTGAAAATAGCCATTCATATTGTGTCCCCCTGCTCCATCTAATCTGTCAAAATATTCATATACGGTCCCATTTTTTTCTTCATCTTCTGCAGTGCCTTGGTATGCAGCTGTGAAATTCTTGATTCCGACACCTCTAATACCCTGCTGATCTCCTTCAATGTCAGATCTTCATAGTAATACAGAAGAATTACTTTTTGTTCCTTCTCCGTAAGCAGTTGCATTGCGTCTTTTAACATCCGTTTCAGCTCTGTTTCTGCTATAACCTCCTCCGGCTGTGCAAAGCGGAAATTGCCTTTTGCATCCATAACCGGTTCATTTCCTGACTCCACAAATTCATTCAGTGATACAACATTCGTAACCTTAAGCTGTGACTGCCAGCTTAACAGTTCTTCCCCACTGACCCCAAGTTCTTCCGCTAACATCTCATCTGTTGGCGTTTTTCCGGTACGCGCTTCTAAACTTTTGATTGCCTCATCGATCTTTCTCTGACGCTGCCGGACAGTTCTTGGAATCCAGTCCATTTTACGGATCTGATCTAAAATAGAACCCCTGATGCGCAGACTTGCATAGGTTTCAAATTTTACATCTTTATTTGTATCAAATTTATCAATTGCATCTATTAATCCAAAAACTCCATAACTGACCAGATCCTCATATTCTACGTTTCCACCCAGATACATGCTTAATCTGCCTGCTACGATTTTTACTAACGGTGCGTATTCTATGATGATCTGTTCACGCATTTCCTGTGTTGGATTTTTTGTGTACTTTTCCCAAATTTTCTGTCTCTCGACTTCTTTCATAAAAAGCCTCCAAAGCTACCCCTTTAGATTTCTACATTCTCTTCCGGTTCTTCTTCTGTCGTCGGTTCCGCCTCTGAAGTCTTCTCTTCCGTTTCTTGCGAATCCTCCGGGTTTTCTTCTGTATCAGCCGTTTCTTCCTCTTCTTCTTTCATCTGTGCAAAATTCTTGTCGAGAATTATTTTCACAATACCCCCAAGGATATAAAAAACGATTAATACTAACAGAAGGCTTTTTGTAAAAGCCATTAACTCCATGTGTGTATATATTGCGATAATGCATGTTACAAATCCTGCACTCAGCATTACAATCGCTGGAATTGGTTTTGTTTTCATCCCGCATCCCTCAAACTCTAAATGATTTTATTTTCTTTTCCGACCGATTTGATCATAAAATCTCCTGTATTACAATCTAATACTACAGTACGACCATAATTCAACCCGGTATCTTCCGCAACAATGCGAATTCCAAGTTCTTTTAACTTTTTCTTTGATGCTTCTGCATTCTTGGCTCCGATATTTCCTACTTCAGACAGACCACTTACCTCAAACATTCTTGCTCCACCGGCTATTTTTGCCACTAACCTTGCCTTTGAAGCTCCTGCCGCCGTCACTTTTCTGATCAGTTCCTCAATTCCCGTATCCGCAAATTTTGCAATGTTAGAATTATTCCTTATCTTCGTGCTGTCTGGCAGCATGATATGTGCGAGTCCTCCGATTTTTGTTACCGGATCGTACACCGCTATACCAATGCATGAACCTAGTCCTAACGTAGTAATAGCATCTGGGGCCTTGCATACGTTTAAATCAGCCATTCCGACTTTTATAGTAGCTCCCATGTATTACTCTCCTTATATTGCGATTCCAAGTGCTGATAATATTTTGTCATAAGAATCCAGTTCCGGTAAAAGGATAAAATATCCTTCGATCATCACTTCGTCCCCAAACTGTGTCTCAATTAAGAGTGCATTGTCTCCATATTGTCCAAACATGCAGGCCGGCACACTTAAAATTGCTGCTGCCATGTCAATTGCAACATATGGTATGGTAGGGGAAATCGTCAGGTTTGTCATACTTGATAATGCTGACAAGTAAGAACCTGCAATAATATTTCCTATCTCTTTGATCGCAGATAAATCCATTTCCGTAAAATCTTCTTTGTAATCCGGGTCACGTCCCATCAAACGGTTTACCAGATAATGTGCGGAATCTAATTTCATCAGAAACATCATACTTCCCTCAATATCCTGTTCTAACCCCAAATAGATTCCTACAATGGTTTCATCCTCTGCTGAAATTGCAGAACCGAATTCCTGGAAGGAAAGCAGTTCTACTTTTGGTACATTCATATTCAGCCGCAAGTTTAACATACTTGCTATTGCTGTTGTTGCATTTCCCGAACCAATATTTCCAATTTCGCGCAGAACATCTACATACAGCTCATTCACTTCCTCAAAACTGAACTTTCCCATGATGTCCTCCTCCTATCCACTTCTATATACAAAGATTGGATATGATGCTAAAGCATCATATCCAAAATCTGTTATGAATTTTCTTTCTCATCTACCACGCTGCTGATATCAAACAGGGAGATCAGATCGTCCCCGTTCTTTCCGATTCCATTGATGAATGTGCTCTTAACATCCTTTGGATTGTGTGCAACCTTGTCGATCTCTTCTGAACCAAGTGTTACAACTTCTTTTACTTCATCCACGATGATCCCTAACACACCCTTCTGCTCAATCTTTAAGATGATGATACGGCTTGTATTCGTAAACACATCATCCTCAAGTCCCATTTTCAGTCTGAGACTCATAACCGGAACAACTTCTCCACGCAGATTGATAACACCTTTAAAATACGGCTGTGCTTTTGGAACTCTGGTAATCTTTTGCATACGCACAATATTGTCTACATAACTGATATCTATTCCGTACTGCTCGTTTCCAAAAGTAATTACAATGTATTGTTTTTTGTCATTTTCCATTGTTTCTATTTTTGCTGCCATTGCCGGAACCCCCTTACATTAATGTATTAACATCCAGGATCAATGCAACTTCACCATCACCGAGAATGGTTGCTCCACTGATCAACTTCGTTGTGGAAATGTACTCTCCAAGAGATTTGATAACGATTTCCTGCTGACCGATCAGATTGTCGATAACAAGTCCTGCTGTCTTGTCTCCCTTTTGTACAATAACAACGGTTAAGTTCTCATCATCTTCTACCGGTTCAAAATCCAGCTCCTGGTCCATACGGATCAGAGGGATAACGGCTCCACGGATATGTATTACTTCTTTGGATTCCACATACTTGATATCGCTTGTGGAAATATATTCAATGGTCTGAATGGATGCTAATGCGATCGCATATTTTTCATCACGGATCTCAACCATCAATGCCTGGATAATCGCAAGTGTTAATGGAAGTCTGACAATGAATTTGCTTCCTTCACCCAGTTTGGAACGAACTTCTACATCTCCGCCTAATGCTTCAATATTGGATTTTACAACGTCTAATCCTACACCTCGTCCAGAAATATCTGAAATCTGTTTTGCCATAGAGAAACTTGGCATAAACAGGAAGTCGATGATTTCTTTCTGGCTGAGTTGTTCTGCTGCTTCCGGTGTCACCAGTCCGCGTTCGACTGCTTTTTCTTTTACGCTTTCTGTGTCAATACCGTTACCGTCATCGCCAACTTCGATGATAACGTTATTTCCTTCCTGGAATGCTTTTAAGAAGATGGTTCCAACTTCACTCTTGCCACGCTCTTTACGGAGTTCCGCACTCTCAAGTCCGTGGTCTGCGGAGTTACGGAGAAGATGCTGTAACGGATCACCTAACTGGTCTACTACCGTTCTGTCTAACTCGGTATCTTCACCGGTCATCTCTAACTCCATCTTCTTGTTCAGACGTTTGGATAAGTCACGGATCATTCTCGGGAACTTATTTACAACGCTTTCGATCGGAACCATTCGTACTTTCATAACGGACTCATGCAGATTCGTTGTGATTCTTTCGAGATACTCGATCTGTTCCTGGAAAGTCTGTACCTGATCTTCTTTGTTTTCGCCTGTCATACTCAATGATACCAGACTGTTCTTTGCGATGATCAGCTCGCTGACCTGATTCATCAGTGCATCTAATTTTTCAATATCTACACGGATCGTACGGTTTGTAACCGGTTTCGGTGTGGATTTGCTCTTGCCTGCTGCCTTCTTTTCTGTGCTTGCAGGTGCCTGTGCTGTTTTTGCCGGTGCCGGATGTGTCTCTGCCGGTGCTTCTGCCTTTTCAGGCTCCTCTGTTTTTTCTTCTTCTGCACCGCCTTCAAATGCTGCAACAGGAATTTCTTCTCCTGTTACTGTTTCTATTTCCGATACAGCATTTGCTGCTGCTTTGATCTTTTCAAAATCTGTCTCTTCACTGTCTAAGAAGAAGGAAAATTCATCTTCAAACTTCTCATCTTCAATATCCTGTGATGATGGTCTGTATACAATGATCTGTCCGAAATCTTCTACTGCCTTGAATACTAAAAATGCTCTTGCTGCTTTTAACAGGCACTCTTTCTGGATCTTTACGGTGATTGCATAGACTTTATGGCCGGCATCCTGTGCCTCTTTGATGTCATCTTTCTCTTTGTTGTTTAACTCAAAGTCCATGTAATTCGTTACAGCCTTTGTCTCCTGTGCAGGTGCTTCCGGTTCTGCTGCCGGTGCCGCTTCACTCTCTTCTGCACCACCTGCTAAAATATCATTTAACTCTTTGACAATCGCTTCATTGTCATTTGTTCCCTCATCTGAGGTCTCTTTTACATTTTCAAGATATCCGTCAATTGCATCTAAGCAGTCAAATAATACGTCGATCAGGCTGCTTGTTACTTTCATCCTATCACTGCGGATCTCCTGGAATACATTTTCCATATCATGGGTCAGACGCTGCATTCTCTTGAATCCCATGGTTCCTGCCATTCCTTTTAAGGAGTGTGCTGCACGGAAAATCTCATTAATTACGTCTTTGTTCTCCGGCTCTTTTTCCAACTGCATAATGTTGTCGCTCAGAGTCTGTAAATGTCCGTTTGTCTCATCAATAAAAATCTCAAGGTATTGGCTTACATCCATATCACTTTACCCCCACATTCTTTATTATTGCCTGTGCAATTTCAGTCAAAGGAACAATCTCATCTGCTGCACCGGCCTCAGCAATGGCTTTTGGCATTCCATATACCACACAGCTTTTTGCATCCTGTGCGATCGTATGCACCTTTTTATGCTTCTGTAATTCTATAATTCCCTGTGTGCCATCCGCTCCCATTCCTGTAAGAATGACACAGACAATCTCATCATAAGCACAGTCATTTAAGGATTCATACGTCACGTTCGCACATGGCTTCAAGCCTCCGATCGGAGCTGCATCACTCAATGTGATCTTGTGTCCGCCACCCGGCATCTTCTTTACCAGCATATGTTTGCCACCCGGTGCGATATATACCGTACCTTTTTGCAGGACATCTCCTTCCTGTGCTTCCTTTACGGAAACCTTGCTGACTTCATTTAAGCGGTCCGCCATGGTCTTGGTAAATCCTGCCGGCATATGCTGCACTAAGACCATTGGTGCATTCATTTCTTTTGGAAGAAATGGAATGACACTCTGTAATGATTTCGGTCCGCCTGTGGAACATGCAAGTGCGATCAGTCTGTCTCCGGATACATTGTGTGACACTCTTGCCGGTGTTCTGACCGGTTGTGTTCCGGTAACCGGCTTTATGTCCGGCATCCTATGCACATTCTGCTGTGTCTCAAATACGGCTCTTAAGACTCCTAAAAGCTGCTCTTTGAACGGATTGCCTTTTGCCTCAATGATATTGGATGGTTTTGGAACAAAATCAACTGCTCCGCGTTCCATTGCTAAGATCGTTGTCTGGGCATCTCGTGTTGTCAGTGTGCTGACCATGATGACCGTTGCTTTGATCTTATCTTTCTGCAGTTTTTCTAAAAGCTGCAGTCCATCCATCTTCGGCATATTAACATCCAAGATCACTGCATCATAACTGGTGGTCTTTAATCTTTCGTAGGCTTCTAACCCATCTCTGCAGACATCATTTGCCTGAAATTGTTTGTCCGTGTTAATTATATCACAGATGACCCTTCTCATGAGTGCAGAGTCATCAACAACCAGAATATTTCTCATACAATTATCCTTTTTCGTTTCTGCGTTTTTTGCGTTCTTCTTCAAAAATATATCGGATAATATCTTCCCTTACTTTATTATCCTCCATAATAAATTCTATCCTTGTCTCATATCTTGGTTCGCGATACTCTAATTTCTTCCATCCTACGATCCTGCCCTTGATATGGTACTGCTTATCCATATTATCCGAGATCAGTTCTAACTCCATCAAAACGAACTGGTTCGCTTCAAATTTTTCTTCGGAAACAAATCTTGCTCCGCCTCCGCTGATATCTAAGATGGTTGCCCGCTTCTCTTCTTCGTCCGGTACCCCCTGTATGTGTTCTAGCAGTTTTTCGGTGTCTCTTTCCTTGGATTCGTTTTCGGCAATCCGGTAATATTTCATATCCATGACACATGGAAAACGATAATATTCCCTTCGCTGGAACTTGCCAAGCTGTGTCTTTAATTCTACTTTTAACATGTAGATATTGTTAGACTTAAACCGCTCTTTTACCTGTCCAATGGCACGGTACAGATTCTTCTCTGCATAAAATACGAACTCAAATCTGACTCCTAAATGTAACAGCACATACTTGCCTTCCTCGATCGGCATGGAAATGTCAATATCCCCATTTTCATGGATTTCCTGTATCCTGCTTGTATAGACATGCGCTACTTCCCCCGTGCTGCCCTGTCTTTCTATCTTTTGTACTGCCTTGATCTCTACTTTGTTTCCCGGACGTAAAATATCTGAAACCATCTCTTCACCTCATATATCAGTCTATTTTCTGGTTAAAATATTAGAAAAGAACTGCGAAAATCCCCTTCTCATTATAAATTGCTCCTGCTCCTCATTGACCAGATTATTTGCCAATACTCTGAATGCGTTAGATATATTGGACTCCGGTGCCATAAGGGATACGGTCTTTTGCTGCCGTACTGCTTTTTCTATCACTGCATCCTGCGGTATCATGCCAAAATAATGCAGTGTTCCATGCAAAAACTGTGATACAACAGACTCTAACTTATCGTATACCAGCTTTCCTTCCTGTACGCTGTTCACTTTATTGGCTACCACATGTATCTGTATCCCGTTCTTGATAAATCCCGGATTCCGGTACAATGCTTTTAGCAGTGAATAGGAGTCTGTCAAAGAGCTTGGCTCCGGTGTTGTGACCAGGATCACTTCAGGACTTGCAATCACAAATTCCAACACACTGTCCGATACTCCTGCTCCTGTATCGATCAGTATCACATCTGCAAGCTCATCTAATTTTGACAGGCTGTGTACCAGATAGGAAATCTGGTCCTTGGTCAGATTGTTCATCGTCACAATTCCGGACCCCCCCGAAATAAATCCGATATCCATCGGACCCGGTGTGATGATCTCGCGTATATCCCTGCCCTGATAGATCAGGTCGCTCAAATTATATTTTGGTATTGCTCCAAACATTACTTCCACGTTTGCAAGACCTAAATCTGCATCAAAAATGATAACTCTCTTCCCCAACTTCCGTAACTGAACTGCCAGATTCACAGCAACACTTGATTTTCCGACACCGCCTTTTCCACTGGTTATGGTAATCACTCTTGCTTTCGGCGTCATCTGCTGATTCTGCAGTTTAATCACATTTCTGATTCCCTCTGCCTGATCCATGCGTTACTTTCCTCCTAACAGATTCTTTACGATTTTCTGAGTGTCAAAAATCTCAATATCATCGGGTACATTTTGTCCGTTGGTAATATAGGACAGCTCCGCATCGGAATATAATTTTACATTCAGCAGATTTCCATAAGTGGATGTCTCATCTAACTTCGTGAAAATGATCTTGAACTCTGATATTTCTTTGTAAATATCAATAATATCAAGTAAGTCTCTGTATTTCGTTGTCGCACTTAATACCAGATATACGGATTTATCGTATGCCTCATCCACGCTGTCGATCAGCTCTTTGATATCCTTTCTCTGGCTTTCACTTTTGTGTGAGAATCCTGCTGTATCTACCAATACCAAGTCATAGTCCTCGACATTGGCAATTGCCTGGTTCATCTCTTCTGCAGAGTAAATGATCGTAAACGGCTCATTTAAAATGTTTGCATAAGTCCGCAGCTGTTCTGCTGCTGCGATACGGTAAGTATCTGCTGTTAAAAATGCAACCTTTTTTCCCTGCTCTACCTTATATTTTGACGCAATCTTAGCAATCGTGGTAGTCTTACCCACTCCGGTTGGTCCGATGACAAAGACGACTTTTGGCTTAGAGCCGCTTAGATCGATCGGTTTGGGCTGACCAAATTTTAAGATCAGCTTCTGATATACATTAGATAGAATATAATCCACACTGTTTCCGGCTTTCATAATATTCTCTAATTCATCGATCACCTGATTTGCATATTTTTCACTGACATCATTATCTAACAGTGTCTTATAGAGCATTTTGATAAAATGAAAATTCTCTGCTCCTGCCTTGCTCTGTTCCTTTTTTGTTATCAGCGGTTCCTCATTTTCTTCCGGGTGATGTTCCTCTTCTGAAAACCGGTGTTCGATCATGTTCTGTAAACTGTTCAGACGTTCCTCAATCCCATTGGTGTCTGCCTTATTTTCTTTCAGTACGGATTCAAACATATCCACTGCCTTTGCAGGCTCAGCCTCTTTATGCTCTACCGGCGGCACCTGGATCGGTTCATCCGCAGTCAGATTGATCTGCTCATGCATTTTAAACGGAGAATGAAAGGCTGCCATCGGTGTTCCCTGCTCGGTCTCTTCTTTAGCTGCCGTTACCTCATAGGTTGTCTGCTTGAACAGTCCTAAAAAGCCTTTGCTTTTGATCGTGCGCACATTCATGATCACAACGTCCGCACCCATTTCCTGTCTTGCTTTTTCTTTTGCTTCTTCCTCAGTCTTTCCCTGAAACTTATTAATTGTCATTAGTCTGTCACCATCCCAACTGACTGCAGTTCTACATTAGAATCCACCTCATTGTAAGATACTACAATCAAATCTTTAAAATATTCCTCTGTCAGTTTCTTAAAATACATTCTCACGATTGGAGATGTAATGATAATCGGACTCTTTCCAAGATTCTCTAACTTTGCGATCTCTGTCTCAACAGAATCCATAATTGCTTTTGTTTTTTCCGGATCCATCGTCAGATATGCTCCCTGTTCGGTCTGCTTTACAGAAGACATGATCTCCTGTTCTACTTTCGGATCCAGCGTTACGACACTTGTAACCTCGTTTGCCGGAAAATATTTATTTGAAATTGCCCGCTTGAGGCTCTGTCGTACATATTCAGTCAATACATCGGTATCTCTTGAAGTCGATGCATGGTCTGCTAATGTCTCAAAAATGGTCAGCAGATCTCTGATGGAAATTCCTTCGCTAAGCAGATTCTGCAATACCTTCTGAATCTCTCCAAGTCCTAAAAGTTTTGGTATCAGCTCCTCGACTAATGCCGGATTGCTCTCTTTGATATTGTCTACTAAATTCTGTACATCCTGTCTTGTTAACAGTTCTGCAATATGGCTTCTGATGACTTCCGTCAGATGTGTTGCAATAATAGACGGTGGGTCAACAACGGTATAACCCAGACTCTCTGCCTTTTCTCTCTGTCCCTCTGTGATCCAGATCGCAGGAAGGTGGAAGGACGGCTCAAAGGTCGGGATACCGGAAATCTCTTCTGTAACATATCCGGGATTCATTGCCATATAGTGGTCAAACAGGATCTCTCCCTCTGTAACCTGTATGCCTTTGATCTTAATAATATATTGATTCGGATTTAACTGAATATTATCTCTTAATCGGATAATTGGCACAACAGTACCAAGTTCTAACGCAATCTGCCGCCGAATCATAACCACACGGTCTAACAGGTCTCCACCCTGGTTGACATCGGCTAACGGAATGATTCCATATCCAAACTCTAACTCGATCGGGTCTACTTGTAACAGGGAAACCACATTCTCCGGTCTTCGTATCTCGTCGGCTTCCGTCTCTTCTTCCGAGACTTCTTCCTCTATGCTTTCAATGCCCGCAGTCTGCTGCATTTTTCTTCCTACCACAATATACATTGCACCAAACGGAACAAACAGGATTGGATTTAAAGGTGTCACGATTCCTAAAAAGATCAGGGTTGCTCCTACGATGTATAATACCTTGGGGATTCCAAAGAGCTGCTTGATCAGCACCTCTCCAAAGTCTGCCTCTTTCGATGCCTTGGTAACTAAAATACCGGTGGAAAGAGAAATGACCAGAGAAGGAATCTGGCTTACTAAACCATCACCAATGGTCAGAAGTCCATACTGCTGGATCGCATCTGCAAATGGCAGTCCCTGACGCATCATACCCATGGCTGTTCCACCAATTAAGTTGATGAATGTAATGATCAGTCCGGCAACTGCATCTCCCTTTACATACTTCGTAGCACCATCCATGGCTCCGAAGAAGCTGGATTCTGCCTGAATCTTCTCTCTTCGTTCTCTTGCCTGTTTTTCATTGATCGTACCGGTATTCAGGTCGGCATCAATCGCCATCTGTTTACCCGGCATTGCGTCCAATGTAAAACGTGCCGTTACCTCAGATACACGCTCGGAACCTTTATTGATAACGATAAACTGGATCAGTACCAGTACAATAAAGATAATACCTCCGATGATCATATCACCGCCACCAACGAAACTTCCGAAAGTCTCTACGACATTACCCGGATCTCCGGTTGTCAGGATCAGACGTGTGGAAGATACGTTCAGAGAAATTCTGAACAGTGTGGTAAACAGCAATAACGTTGGGAAAAATGACATCTCTAAGATTTCCTGTACAAACAGTGCATTGAACAGGATGATCAATGCGATGGAAATGTTGACCATCAGCATAACATCTAATAAGATGCTCGGAATTGGTATAATAAAGAAAATAACCGCACAGAGCAGATATGCTGCGATTCCTAAATCCGCTTTTTTCATGGTTATTTTCCTCCTTCCGTCTTAATTAATTCTGGTTTTTCATATGATATACCATTGCTAACACTTCTGCAACTGCCTGATAGAGTTCCGGCGGAATCTCCTGTCCGACATCTACCGTCGCATAGAGTGTTCTTGCAAGTGGTTTGTTTTCTACAATTTCAATTTGATTTTCTTTTGCAATTTCTCTGATCTTCATTGCCAGATAATCTTCACCTTTTGCTAATACAACCGGTGCTTTCGCTGTCTCATTGTCATAAGAAATTGCAACGGACAGATGCGTCGGGTTGGTAATAACGACATCTGCTTTCGGGACATCCTGCATCATACGGCGCTGGGACGCTTCGCGCATCCTGGACCTCTGCCTGCTTTTGATCTCCGGATTTCCCTCCGTATTCTTGAACTCCTCGCGTACCTCCTGCTTCGTCATCTTCATCTCTTCATTAAAACGATGCTTCTGGTATGCCCAGTCCAAAATACCTACGATCAGATACACCAGACTGATCCGCAGTCCCGTATCTATAATAATGGTTCCACAGAGCACAATCGCCTGTGATAACGGAATCTCATATAAAATAAACAGATTATCTTTCTGCTTATTTACACAACTATATGCAACATAAGCGATCAGTGCGATTTTTAAAATCGACTTAAACAGTTCAAAAACGGATTCTTTAGAAAACATCCGCTTAAATCCGCTGATCGGATTAAACTTGTCTAACTTTGGCTGCATCGGCTTGGTACTGACTTTCCAGCCCACCTGTACAATACTGACAACAAATGCAACGATCACTCCGACCGCTAAAAACGGTGCCATGATCTTAATGGAGTCAATGATACTCATTCTAAAAAGCTGGTCAGCGGCATGGATGGACATTCCCTGTCCATTGCCCTTTACAATTTCCGGCATTTTATTATAAACTGCTGAAAATTCTTCTAAAAAGCCCTTGCCTACATACGATATAAATACTTTTAATACCAAAAACAGGGCAATCAGATCCATGGCGAAATTCAATTCCCTGCTCTTTGCAACTTTTCCTTCTTCTCTGGCATCCCGCAGCTTTTTTGCTGTGGCAGGCTCGGTCTTTTCACCGCCCGGACCATCTTTTGCAAACCATTGAAGATCATACTCTAAGTACCGTTTCATCTCTTCCAAATCAGTACATTCCTTCTATAAATGATACGATCAGCTTTTTCATTTCTTTAAACACAAAGTTTGAAATGCTTGGTAAAAGCCGAATGGTCAAAAACATAATTAAAAATCCTATCAGGATCTTCATCTGCATACCGATGGCAAACATGTTCATCTGCGGTGCAACTTTTGCCATAATTCCCAAAATGCAGTTCAATATCATCATAACTGCAAAAATTGGTAAAATGATCCGGAATGCGATCACAAACAGATCTGTCATATAAGTTAAAAACGACTGGAACAGATGATCCCATTGAAACACCTGTCCATTGACCGGAATCAGTTTGTAGGAATCCACCACCGCATGCAGAATATAATGATGCATATCTGTTGCGATCAGCAACAGCAATAACAGATAATTATACAACTGACCGGTAATATTGACCTGTGTATTATTCATCGGGTCATACTCGGTTGCCATCGACAATCCGATTTCCATATCGATCATATTTCCCGCTAATAAAATAATGGAATTACAAACACTTGCCGCAAATCCTATGAGCAATCCTGTAATTCCCTCCCTGATAATGATAACGGCAAATCCAAATACACCTTCGTAATCAAGTGCAGGTCTCTCTAAAATCTGAAACAGCAGTATAGCAACCATTACGGAAAAACCAATTTTTACACGTCTTGGTGTATTATTTGTTCCATAAAATGGTGCTACTGCCACAAAACTCGCAACTCTGACCACTATCATCAAAAAGTATTCAAATGTAACTAAAGAAAAACTCACATTTACCATAACCGCTTAGCTTAAGAATACGCCGAAATTCGACCACAAATCTGTAATATACTCTGTTAGCTGTGTCAGTATCCATGAACCAAAAATCATCATTCCTACAAACACGGCAAGAATCTTCGGCACAAACGTAAGGGTCTGTTCCTGTATGGATGTCACCGTCTGAAAGATACTGATGATCAGACCTATGATCAATGACACCAATAAGAGCGGAGCCGATACCACGATGATCGTATAAATTGCCTGACTCGCAATATCTAAAACTTCTCCCTGTGTAATCATTCTCCTCACTCCTTTTATCTATCTGTCACATAAACGTTTTTACCAGATTTCCGATTACCAGATCCCATCCATCCGCTAAAATGAATAAGAGAATCTTAAATGGTAAAGAAATGGTTGTCGGTGGAAGCATCATCATACCCATGGACATCAATACGGATGATACCACCATATCAATGACAATAAACGGAATATAAATGATAAATCCTATAATAAACGCCTGACGGAGTTCACTGATAATAAACGCCGGTATTAAGACGGTGTTTGTAATTTCTTCCTTGTCTTCATAGGTTACGTTTGCAATTTCACAAAACAGGTTAATATCTTTTACCTGTGTCTGACCAAACATAAACTCCCGAAGCGGTTCCATTCCTATCTCTAATGCTTCTTCCTGCGTAATCTCCCCGGCATCTAATGGTTTGATCGCTTGTTCATTGATCTGCGTAAACACCGGTGACATGATAAACAATGTCAAAAACAGTGCAAGTCCTATCAGAACCTGGTTCGGTGGAGATGTCTGCGTACCAATCGCACTCCTTAAAAAATGAAGCACTACGATGATCCTCGTAAACGAGGTCAGCATGATCAGAATCGATGGTGCTAATGTGATCACTGTTAAGAATAGCAGGATCTTAATCGGAGCTGAAAGGCTTCCACCATCATTGTTGTATGCAATGGAAAAACCATTGTTTACATCTTCTGCGGCATCAGGTACCGACTTTTTTTCACTCGTTGTCTTCGTACTGCTCCCCGCTGAAGTTGCATATGCCGTCTGTGTTGTACACATAGAAAGTGTCAACACCAGTACAACGGTCGCAAACACAACGGAAGCGATACAATACCACTTCTTAAATTTCTTCATCTTTTCTGCCTATTTCTTTGGCAGGCGTTCTTTGATTTTTTTCAGAATCTCCTGAAAGTTTTCTCCTGCCTCTGTCTGTTTTATCACTTCATAAGTATCCAGATCATGAAGCTGCTCTTTTGTCAGCGTTGTCAGCATGGTAATCTCATCTTTTCCAACACCAATGACCAAATAAACCTCACCGGCTTCAATAATCTGAATATATTTGTTCTGTGTCAGACGCAAAGTCTCAATGATCCGCAGATTCTTATTAAAAGATCTGCTCTTCTGATACCCTGCAATCCATTTCGTTGTAAAATATGTAATTGCCAGAACAAAAATGAAAATCAGCAGGACTCCCAACAACTGTATAAAACTGTCAAAACCGGAAGTCTTCATCTGTAATAAAATCATCCTTTAACCAACTACTTTTTTAACAGCCTCTAATACACGTTCTGCCTGGAACGGTTTTACAATAAAGTCTTTTGCTCCTGACTGGATCGCTTCAATAACCATTGCCTGCTGGCCCATTGCTGAACACATGATAACGGCAGCGTTTGCATCAGCCTCTTTAATCTTCTTTAATGCCTGGATTCCATCCATTTCCGGCATTGTGATATCCATAAGAACTAAATCCGGTTTTGTCTCATTATACTTTTCAACCGCTTTTGCTCCATTTTCTGCTTCTCCTGCAATTGCATACCCGTTTTTTGTGAGAATGTCCTTGATCATCATTCGCATAAATGCTGCATCATCACAAATTAAAATACTCTTTGCCATAGTTTAATCTCCTTATTTTTCATTCTATTTGATAATTTCTGTAATTCTTACTCCAAAACTTTCTTCAATTACAACAACTTCGCCTTTAGCTACATATTTGCCATTGACTAATACATCAATCGGCTCACCGGCAATCTTATTTAACTCGATAATAGTTCCCGGTGCAAAATCTAAGATTTCCTGAATGGACTTGCTGGTCCTTCCTAACTCTACCGTAACCTCCAGTGGAACATCCATGATCAGATCAATGTTCTCTTTCTGGAATGCAGCGGACAAATCCCCCATAAATGGCTGGAACTGTGCCGGCTGTACATTGACCGGCTGACCCATCATTGGCTGGCTCATCATTGGTTGACCCATCATCGGCTGTCCCTGCACCGGTTGACCCATCATTGGCTGACCTTGCATTGCCTGACCCATCATCCCCTGATCCATCATCGGCTGACTCTGCATTGTCTGCTGTGGAGCAGGCTGCGGTGTCGGCTGTGGTTCCGGTTTTGCCTCCGGCTGTGGTGTTACAGATGCATTTGCTGCTGCATCCTGTTCCATGTTCTGTGTAATACTTGCACACATCTCTTTTGCAAAAGAGATTGGATACAACTGCATGATCGTACTGTTTACCAGATCGCCGATCTCCATTTTAAAAGAAATCTTAACAAATGGATTCTTTAGGAACTCATCAATAGTTCCTTCATCCACATTTTCCTGTAAATCTATTAAATCCGCATGTGGCGGGCTGATATCAATCGTCTTGTTCAGCATGGAAGATAGTGAAGTGGCTGCCGAACCCATCATCTGGTTCATTGCCTCACAAATTGCACTCAGGTGCAATTCTCCTAATTCTCCATCTGTATTTGTTCCATCACCGCCCATCATCAGGTCGGTAATAATCTTAACATCATTTTCTTTTAAAATCAAAAGATTGTTGCCATCGAGACCTACCGTATATGCAATTCTGATAAATACACACGGTCTCTCATAAGCCTCTACGATATCATCCCATGTTGCCAAACTTACAACCGGGGTTGAAATCTCTACTTTACGGTTTACCAGCGAAAATAATGTAGTTGCCGCGGTTCCCATGCTGATATTGGCTATTTCTCCAATCGCATCTTTTTCATTGTCTGTCAATGAAGTATTCTGTGTTGCATTTTCAGAACCCGTATCATTCAGTAATGCGCTGATTTCTTCCTGTGACAATATTCCATCCATTACTTCACTGCTCCTCTCTTATTACTGATGTAATTCTTACCGCATATTTATCTCCCGAGGAACCCGGTAGTGCAGTAAATTTTTTGATATTCCCAACAAAGACATCCAGTTCCTGATTTACTTTTGTATCAAGCCTGATAATATCTCCAACCTGCAGACCGGAAAAATCACTGACCGAGATCGTGCTGTTTCCAAGAACGGCTTTCATTGGTATCGGCGCTTTCGAGATCAATGTCTCGATCGCATCTACATATTGCTGTTCATCTTTATCCTGCATTGTGGAATACCAATACTTCGTATTCAGCTTATCCATAATGTCTTCTAATGTAAGATATGGCAGACAGACATTCATTAGTCCTTCCACATCTCCGATTTTTATATTGATCGTCACAATTGCTATCATTTCACTCGGTGAAATAATCTGAGCAAACTGTGAATTTGTCTCAATCCTCTCTAACCTCGGATGAATATCTACAACATTCTCCCATGGTTCATGAAGCAGATTAACACAGACGGTCAGAATCCTCTCTATGATCAGAAGCTCAATTTCCGAGAATTCCCTGGTCTTTTCTAACGGTTCCCCTTCGCCGCCTAACATTCGATCAACCATAGCATAACCCAAATTAGAGGCAATTTCCAATATGATATTTCCTTTTAAAGGTGCAAAATTAATGATTCCCAATAAAACCGGATTTGATAGTGCATTGGAGAACTCTGAATACGATACTGCCTCCGAGTTCATTACTTCTACCTGTATTGCCTTTCGCAGATAAACCGGAAGGTTTGTTGACAAAAGCCGTCCATAATGCTCAAAAATAATTTCCAACGTCCTCAGATGTTCTTTGGAGAATTTTGCCGGTCGTGCAAAATCATAATTTTTAATCTGTTTTTCGTCACTGTCTTTTATTTCTTCTGCATCCAGTTCTCCACTGCTTAATGCCTGCAGAAGATTATCAATCTCATTTTGCGATAAGACGTCGCCCATGTAAATCTCACCACCTGTCCGTCTTTTGTTTCCTATTCTTTACTGGCATGTCACGCTGGAGAATCCGACACTGACAATAAAGTCGGAATCAAACATCGTTCTGAGATTCTTTAAAATCTCATCCTGAACTGCCTGCTGGTCATCTCTGAACTCTTCATATGTATAGCTGGACACGACACTGTTGATCTCATTCTGGATCACACTTGCTTTTGTGGAAATTTCTTTTCCATAGCTCTTGTATCCTTTGTTCTTCGTATCCATGGAAATAGATGCTTTTAATACCACATAATGGTCTTTTCCATCTTCACCTTTTTTAAAGTTGATGGTCATCTCATTCTCTAAATCATAAGTCTCGATCTGCGCCATCGGCACGCTTGCAGCACTCTCGCCATTTGCACCATTTAACTCAAGATTGATTGCAGAGGCAACTGTCTCCACAAGCTGATTGGATTTCTTTACGGATGGTATGATCCCAATTGCTAAAATTGCTGTCAATATTGTATTTACCAACACCAGCGCCAGTATCAGGACTGACATTAAATTTTTCTTCATTGTTCTTCCTTTCTACTCTCCCTGTGCCGGAGAGTTATAAGAATTGTAAATCTTAACCTCCACACGTCTGTTGATTGCTCTTCCTTCCGGCGTGGAGTTATCTGCAACCGGAACATAATCTCCTCTTCCTGAGGATTTTATCAATCCCGGATCCAAATCCGTCTTTTCACGAATATAATCTGCCACTGTCAACGCACGATACATTGACAACACATCATTGTCTTCATATTTTTGATTATGGATTGGCACATTGTCTGTGTGTCCTTCTATATCAATCATATTTTTATCATACTGGCTTAAGATATTGCTGATCTTATCCACCAGTGGATATGCATCTTCGCGAATGTCTGCCGAACCGGAATCAAATAGCAGCGCTCCATTCAGAGTGATCAGAACATATTGGGCATTAAAGTCTACCTCTACCTGATTCTGTATTCCTTCTTCCTGTGCCTGTTGTTCCACCTGTTCTGCCATCTTTTCAGACTCATCTAACGCTTCCTGTTCGTAAGCCTCTTTGATATCCTCTTCACTTTCTTCCGTGTCCGTGGAATTTGCCTGCTTTTTATAATACTCATCTAAAAGTTCTAACTGACTGACACCGGCTGATATCATCTGTCCGTCACCGATAGATGCTCCTCCCGATGGTAATATACTAAAGCTGCTTTGCAGTGAAGCGATTACCATTTCGAATTTTTCCGCATCCACTGTAGACATTGAAAACAGCAATACGAAAAAGCAAAGCAGAAGATTCATCAGATCAGCAAACGTATTCATCCATGGTGCTGAACCCTTCGGTGGATCTTCTTTTTTCTGTCTTGCCACTATTCTTCACCTCCGGCTTCCCTTCCATCAGTTGAGAAGCTCTCTCTGACTCCAGGAGATAAGAACGATTTCAGTTTTTCTTCTATTACACGAGGGTTTTCACCTGCCTGTATGGAAAGCAGTCCCTCGACTGTAACCTCTTTCAGTCTGATCTCTGTTGCATTCATCTGTGTCAACTTTGTTGCAGTAGGTGTACAAAGCCAGTTTGCAATCATAGAACCATAGAATGTTGTAACAAGTGCAACTGCCATCTGCGGTCCGATCGTGGACGGGTCATCCATTTTCTGTAACATGTTGATCAGACCAACCAAGGTACCGATCATACCCCAGGCAGGACCTAACTCTGCCCATTTTTCCCAGACACTGATAACTCCTTTGTGCCGGTCCTCGATACAGTTTAAATCTGTCTCTAAGATTCCTCTTACCAGTTCCGGATCCGTACCGTCTACAACTAACATAATTCCTTTTTTCAGGAAATCATCTTCTATATCGGATGCTGCTTCCTCTAATGCAAGCAGTCCTTCCTTACGGGCTATATTTGACAGATTGATGATATTTCGGATTACTTCTCCGGTATCTGCTGTCTCATTCTTAAAAATCAGTTTAAACCCCTTCAATCCATTGATGAAGTCCGGCATCTGATTTGACATCATAACACCTGCTAACGATCCTCCAATGGTAATAAAAAGAGACGGGACATCCCAAAAGTTTCCAAACATTTGCACGCCACCGCTGGTTAACACGCCGACGACAAACATTCCAAAACCTAAAATTAGTCCTGCCAATGATGAAATATTCAATCTGTCCACCTACCTATTCCCATAATTTATGGCATGTTTTACAGGATATATTTTCCTCAAAATTGCCATGAAAACCTTTATAATCATATTACTAGATTTTTTGTTTCTTGTCTACGATATTTAAAAGAATTTTTTGCTATTTATAAAATATTTTGTTAAAATACCGCAGACTTTGTCAAAATTTAGCATTATCTTTATTCCACTGATCTTATACAAGATATAGGGGAACGGTTCATTTCCGTTCCCCTATATCTGTTTTTTACTATCTGAGCATCTCACTCAGGGATTCTCAGTTATCGTTTCAGATTGATCAATTCCTCTAACAGTGTGTCGGATACTGTAATAATTCTGGAGTTTGCCTGGAATCCTCTCTGTGTTGTGATCATCTCCGTAAACTCTGAAGACAGATCTACGTTGGACATTTCTAACATACCGGTAGACATAGTTCCACCGCCTGCTGTAATATCTACACCGATACCATCGAACTCACCGGAGTTCAATGTTGTAGTATAACAGTTGTCTCCGACCTTCTCAAGACCCATTGCATTTGCAAACTGGGCTACGGCAATCTGTCCTAAGAGAATGGTATTACCATTGTCATAAGAACCATAGATCTTACCGTTAGTATCTACAAAGACTCCGATCATATCTCCTAATTTCTTACCCGTTCCGGTCTTTCCATCCACATCACCTTTATCCATTCCAATGGTAGAGCTTCCACCATTATCGAACCATTTAGTTCCGGTGAAATCAATGTCAATGTCCTCAAAATTACCACCTAAGGTGTCTTTTAAATTCAAAAATACATTGTCCTGACCGTTTGCACCGATATAATCAAAAACACCGTCATCCGGATTGAACTTCAGTGTATAGTTTGCACCGGATACATTGGCAGTTACCACACCGTTTGTCATAGTAATACCTGTTGCATAAGGTGATACACCAAACGCCTCTGCTAATGTCTTGGTTGTTCCACCCGGTACCTGAACATAGTTACCGCCGCCGTTATCGGCCACTTCTACTAAATTGCCTGCAGCTGCATCATAACGGTAATAAGTTGCATTGTATTCAAAAATATTATTTGCTGCATCTACTGTTGTCCAGCCTGCACGCGGTGTGTAAGTCTTAGTCTGTGATTTTACGGCACCAAAAATATCTCCTAAGTAATCCGGATCATAAGTGCCTGTAACACTGTCATATTTTGTCTGGTCTAAGATAGACTTGTTTGTGGAATCTAAGATGTCTGTCAGCTCTACTGTATATTCTCCGGTGGCTCTGTTCGTTTCTTTGATCGCAAATTTTGCAACATAAGAATATCCAAGAGCATCGTAGAAGCTTAAGTTCATCGCCTGTCCTGCTTCACTTGTAACATCGGTACTGTTTTTATCTAAGACACCTTCACATCTGCCGTTCGTCGTTGCTTCCGGTGCGGATGTCATATTCTTTTCACTCATAACGCGAAGTGCAGATACCGTATCTTTTCGGATATCTCCGGTGGTCGGATCTACCTGCCATCCCATAACGTTATATCCGGTAGATGTCATACAGAGGTTTCCTGCTCCATCTACAAAAAAGGAACCAGCTCTTGTAAACTGCGTGCCGGAACCGTTACTTACAATAAAGAAACTGGTTGCGGAATTGGTATCATTGAGCTTGATATCAAAAGCTCTACCGGTTGTCTGGGATGCTCCTGGACCGGTAATATTAACAGAGGTAGAACCGGTAGTAACACCAAGACCGATCTGTTTTGCGTTCACACCACCGGTACCGGTCAGTGCATTTGGTCCGGATGCTCCTGATAAATTCTGATACATAATCTCACTGAATGTTACGGAAGATGATTTAAATCCTACGGTATTTACGTTTGCAATATTGTTACCGATAACGTCCATCTTCGTCTGGTGTGTTTTTAATCCTGATACACCAGAATACATTGATCTCATCATAATGAATGACCTCCTATACTTTTTGCCGTAAACTGTCTTATCTGTCAGTCAAAGACATTAGCTTCCGTTAAGGTCCGGCTAAATAATTACGGCACCGTCGATATTTGTAAATATGTTGTCTGCTGCTTCTTTTTGATCCATCGCTGTTACCACGGTCTTATTTGGTACATTTACGATAAATGCTAAAGAATCCACAATGACTAATGACTCATTGATCCCCTTTTCACTCGCTTTTTGAACTCCCGATCTGAGCCGGTTATTCTGTTCATCCGTCAGATTGATATTTCGGTTTTCCAAACGCATTGCTGCATGTTTTGAAAACTTCAATCCCTGTTTTTCTTTTAATATCTCTGCAAACGAAATCTCTGAACTCTTTTCCAGATTCTTTTGGTTTTTCGTTGTCAGAAACTGGTCTGTAACCTGCTCAATGGAAGAAAACGTATGATTGACACGGTTCATAAAACCATCTCCTTACTTTTCTCCTACTCACCCTTAGACGAATCCTCTGTATTGCCCTTCAAGGTTTTTAATTTTGCCTCTAACTGCTCTAGTGTCTTCACTGTGTCCGGTGAAATAAAAGATTTCTGATAGTCTGTCAGGCTGTCATATACAGTTCTTGCAGATTTAATCTTCTCTTCATCATAGATCGTCAGATTCTTTTCGGAAGGTAATGCCTTCACCATATTGGTAAAGGATTTTGCAACGGTTGTTGCTGTGTAGTAATCCGGGTCTGATACGGTATCTAAATCGTCAATATTATAAAGACTGTCATTAACAGAAATATATACTTTTCCGTTCTCTCTCATCACATACTCTACCATACCGTGATCGTAGGATGTCTCTCCTGTCTGGTTATTGGTTACTTTTACAAATACATATTTTCCAACTAAGTTGTATGCACTTCCCTCGGTCAGACTCTGATTCAGGTTCTGCATCTCTTCTAACTGTGAAAATGTAGCAAGCTGTGATATGTACTCTGTGTTATCGGTAGGCTCTAATGGATCCTGATACTGCATCTGCGCTACTAAAAGCTGTAAAAACGCATCCTTGTCTAAAGCTCCGCCTGCGGCATCACTCTTATTCTCTGTTGACAATGATGTATTCGATGCAGAAGAATCTACAAGCTTTCCGTTTTCAATCTGTTGAATAATTGCCATTTACATTCTCCTTTCTAGATTCTAGGCTGTAAAGTCCACGCTGTTTCCGTTGTCTCTCATGATCTTTGCAACTAACATTTCCTCTTCACTCATCAGTCCGGATAGCTCATCTAACTGATTCATGGAAATATTTCTTCTTGGACTCTTAGATGCCTGTTCTCTTTGCTCATCCTGTGCACTTCCCTGCTGGTTCTGCTCAAGGTTTCTTTCAAATTCATGACTGGCGATTGTAACTTCTACCGCCTCAACCTTGATTCCCTGCTGGTTCATGTTTTCTCGTAGCTGGATGGTCTGATTTTCTAAGGCTTCTTTTACAATCTCATTCTGTACGGCAAGATGTGCTGTAACCACACCTTCTTTAGCTGTAACCTGTACATAGATCTTACCTAAGTTCTCCGGATTGAGCTGCATCTCCATGGAAGTAGTATCTCCCTGATACATCACTCTGGTAAATTCACTGACCTGTCGGATGACATCTAACGTATTAAACACAACATTCTGTGGCACTGCCGTTGTCGGTGCTGCCGTAATATTGTCAGTTCTGATCGTCTGAACGGTCTGCTGGAACGTATGCTCCGTAAAAATGCTCTTCTCTGTTGTATCGTTCTGCTGTAACAAGGAAGCGTCATCCTCTGTCGTCATACTGTTTTCCGGTGCTTCTTCCTGTTGACCTTCCTGCTGTGAAGCTGTCTGATCATTTTCCACACGCACTTCCTGCGAAACCGGTTCTTCCACATTCTGTACATTGCCATCACTTTCTATGGATTCTGTTGCTGCTGCATTGGTTTCTGTAAGTCCTGTCACCTGCGACTTCTGCTCCGTGATCTGAACGTCATCTGTCTGCTGTACTTTTAATACATCTGCCTGAGTATCTGTAACCTCCTGCATCTGCTGTGGTACTTCTTCTGTGATCTGCGCTGCATTCTGCTCAAGCTGTGCGAATACCTCCGCTGCTTCCTGTGGTGTCATTCCAAGTTCCTGTAATAAGTTCTTACTTAAAACTTCCACATTCTGCATCAGTTCCTGAAAATCCGCATTCATCAAAAGTCCTAACTGGTCTTCCTCTCCGGTCAGATTCATCACAAGATTTGCTAAGTTTACAGGGTCCATTAAATCCTGATAGGTCAGTCCTAACTCTTTCATTGCTGCTTCTAGCTGTGCATCATCCACGCCTAAGAGTTCCTTTACTTCCTGTTGGACTTCCTTCGCAAATTCTTCTACCGCCTGATCGACCTTTTGCATATCCGCATCGTCTGTCTTACCGGTTACTTTTGGAATCCGGTCATCCTTTGTGGAAAGTTTCTCGTATTCCACCGTTTTATTCGATGTGTTGTCAGAAACCTGAAATGTTACCGGATTGTTCTGCTGTGAATGATTCACTGCAAAATTCCCTAACATTGACATAAAATCAACGGCTTCCTGCTCATCTTTTCCCGATTTTTTTGATGCAGATGTCTGAACCGTCATTCCTGCGGTCACTTTTGAAACATTTGCACTGGTCATCTGTCCCTCCTCCTTTCTTTGATTTTCAATGTGCTTTTATATATTCTAAGGCTCCATGAGTTTGGTTACTTTTGCTGCTGTATCCGTCTTCATGTTACCGAGAATATCACCTCTGGCATCTGCTTTCATGGCACTTAAGATCTTTGCAACAAGTTCTAAATTGTCTGTCATGGTATCAAAAATTGCTGCTGCCTGTTTTGGCTTCATCTGTGAATATGCCTTTACATAATCTGACATATCATCGTCTTTTTCCTGCTGTTCTACTACCTGTTTATACAGATTCTCTGCATTCTGCGGATCTATACTCTCGTAATATTTCTTATATTCATTTATATCGGGTGCCTGGTCAGAAAAAACAACCTCCTTATAGAATTTTGCCTTTTCTTCCTCAAACTTTTGCTCGTTATCTTTATATTCTTTCCACTGAGCCGCCTGTGCCTCTAAATCTGCCACATATGCATCATTCTCGGAATTACTCTCTTTTGCATCTGCTAATTCTTTTTCGAGTTCTTTGATGTATACAACTGCTTCATCTACGGTCTTATATGGATATTTACTGTCCTCTTTGGTTTTTGTCTCTTCTTCCTCTGTCTTTGGAAGGATCTTATTGACATACGGAACATCCTTTAAGATCGGCTGCATAACGGTTGAGCCAAATCCTCCGACATCAAAATGTATCAGAACTGCTAAAATAGCAATCCAGATGACAATAATCATCAGTGTAACAAAAACGACTGCCGCCTTGCCGCCACCGGATTCTTCTTCGAACTCATCTGCCGTACCGTTTTTCTTAGCTTCCTTTTTCGCAAGTTTTCGATTCCGTTTTTCTTCTTTTCTTCTGGCTTTCTCTGCCTTCTTTGCGGCTTTTTTATCCATGCCTGCCGCCGGGCCTAAATTCTCTTCTGCCATATTTCCACCTCATATCAGGATTCTTTGTGGTAATTATAGCTTACAAGCTCATCCACCATCCTGTTTTCCTCATAAGCCACTTCCTGCTTAAACTCCTCAAATGCCTTTTCTCTCAGCTTTTCATAAGTCTTTCTCTCGATCATTACCTGATTGAGCTTGCTTCTTGCAAGTTCCACATTCTTTTCCGCCACATGAACTTCTATCATCTGTGTACGGATCGCAGATTTCATTGCATCGATCGCATGCTTACAGGTATGAATCTTATGTACATCAATGGTTCCCTGTACCAGTTCCCTTGCCTGTTTCTCATATCCTGCTTTTCTGATGATCAGTTCCCTTAGTTTATCCTCTTCTTTACGCAGTCTTGCATTTGCCAAGCCGTACTCCGCTTTTCTCTGCTCTTCCATCTTTATTTTTAAATCCAGGATATTCTGCATCCGGTATACGAACTTTGCCATACATGCCACTACCCTTCAAAAAGCTGTTCTAAAAGCTGTACTTCTTCGTCAAACATAAATTTTTCATCGGTTCTCTGTCTTAAAAATTCGTTGACTGCTTCTATTTTTGAAATTGCATAATCTATATTTTTATTAGATCCCTGCTTATAGGCTCCGATGTTGATCAGATCTTCTGCCTCTGCATAGGTTGCTAACACATTCTTTAATTTTCCGGAAGCTGCTTTATGTTCATCATCCACGATCGCACTCATAACACGGGAAATACTCTGCATAACATCAATTGCCGGATAATGGTTCTTATGTGCAAGTTTACGGTTCAGCATGATATGTCCGTCTAAAATGCTTCGTGCCGTATCAGTGATCGGCTCGTTGAAATCATCTCCGTCTACCAATACCGTATAAAGTCCGGTGATCGAACCTTTATCCGAATTCCCGGCACGCTCTAAGATTTTGGGCATTTCTGAATAAACACTTGGCGGATAACCACGCGTTACCGGCGGCTCTCCTGATGCTAATCCGATCTCACGCTGTGCCATGGAAAAACGTGTCAGGGAATCCATCATCAACAGTACATCTTTACCCTGATCTCTGAAATATTCTGCTATGGCTGTTGCTGTCTTTGCTGCCTTATTACGGATCAATGCCGGTTTGTCGGAAGTCGCAACAACTACCACAGAGCGTTTCATTCCCTCTTCACCAAGATCCCGCTCCACGAATTCGCGCACCTCTCTGCCTCGCTCTCCGATCAGTGCTATGACATTGATATCTGCTTTGGTGTTTCTTGCAAACATTCCCATCAGTGTACTTTTTCCCACACCGGAACCTGCAAAAATTCCAATACGCTGACCTTTTCCTACCGTGATCAGACCGTCCACCGCTTTTACACCCAATGGTAAGACCGTGTTAATGATCTCTCTTGTCATTGGATCGGGCGGCAACGCCTCTACCGGATACTCTTTATTAAAGGTCAGTTCATCTGTATCTGTCGGTCTTCCGATCCCATCTACCATATGTCCAAGAAGTTCATCTCCAACCGGAACAGTCAGGGGATGTCCGGTATTTTCCACGATACATCCGACTCCAAGTCCCTCAATCCCTTCAAATGGCATTAACAGCAGGCGTTTATCACGGAATCCGACAACTTCTGCCATCGTATAGATTCCTTTCGACTGGTCGATCACGATGCGGCACAGATCATTGATCTTCGCATCCGGACCAACAGATTCGATCGTAAGTCCTACAATCTTAACAACTTTTCCTAATTGTTTAAAATATGTCTTTTCTGTTAGCTGTAAATATTTCTCTGCATTAAAAGCCACTGAACTCACCTAATTTATACTCAAACTCTTTAAATCTTTGATCAGATTTTCTAACTGGACACCCAGACTGCAATTAAAGATTCCGGAATCCGTCTCGATCATGCACTGGTTTTCTTCTAACATCGGGTCTGCGATCATTTCTAATGAAATATCCTCTCCGACACGTTCTTCAAGCTCGTGACGATGATTCTCCATAAACTCAAAATTCACTTCTGCCACACGGATACGGAAATCCTTACTTCCTTCAATCCCCATGATCGCATCGGATACTAAAGAAAGCAAAATCTCGGTCTTATCGTCAAACTGAATATGGAATACTTTTTCAAACACATGTACTACAACTTCAACGACCTGTTGTTCCATATGCTGCAGTTTATTCCGGTAATCTGTATTCAAAGATTCTTCTAACTGTTGCAGGTGTCTTTGCATCTCCTGCTCTTCGGCATCTGCTTTTGCTTTACCTTCGTCATAGCCGCGCGTTCTGCCTTCTTCTTTTGCCTGTTCTAAAAGTTCTGCTTTCTGCGTCTGTGCATCATTTAAAATTGCATCCGCTTTTGCTTTTGCTTCACTTAAGATACGCTCTGCCTCTTCTTTTGCTTCCTCGATTGGATCTGCCTGTGGTTCCTCAAGAATGGCTTCGACGTTCTCTGCACCAAGTCCCTGACTGAATCCATCGGTAAAATCCACTTCTGTTCCAGCCTGCTCGCGCATCTTTTTTGCCATTTCTTCTATTTTCTGTGCAACAATGGCATTGGAATTGATGATGCGAGCACCTTCCTGTTTAGGCGCTACGCCCCACTGTTTATAAAGATTAGACAATAATCTCGTCACCTCCGCCTCTGGAAATTACAATCTCTGCCGAATCTTCTAACTTACGGATAATACCAACAATCTTCTGCTGTGCTTCTTCTACATCTTTCATACGAACCGGACCCATGAATTCCATGTCTTCCTTGATCATAGCAGACAGACGCTTGGACAGGTTCTTAAAGATAACATTCTGTACTTCTTCATTGGCACCTTTGAGTGCGATACCAAGGTCATTGTTATCAACGTCACGCAACACACGCTGGATCGCACGGTCATCGAGAAGAAGGATATCTTCAAATACGAACATTTTCTTACGGATCTCATCAGCAAGTTCAGGCTGCTCGATTTCGAGAGATTCCATGATATGCTTTTCTGTTCCGCGGTCTACCGTATTCAAAATATCTACGATCGCATCGACGCCACCGACGATTGTGTAATCCTGATTTAATAAGGATGACAGCTTTCGTTCTAACACACGCTCCACCTCTTTGATAACATCCGGAGATGTACGATCCATCATTGCGATTCTCTTTGCAACATCCGCCTGTTTTTCCGGTGTCAATGCACCTAAGATCATTGCAGACTGTGTCGGCGACAGATAAGACAAGATCATCGCAATAGTCTGTGGATGCTCGTCCTGGATAAAGTTCAGCACCTGACTCGGATCTGTCTTTCGGATAAATTCGAACGGACGCACCTGAAGGGAGGCCGTCAGTTTTGTGATAACATCCTGTGCCTTCTGTTCGCCGAGTGCTTTTTCCAAAAGTTCTTTTGCATATCCGATACCACCCTCTGCAATATACTGCTGTGCAAGACATACCTGATAGAACTCATTTAAAACATCTTCTTTTTCCTGTGGAGATATGCTTCTTGTGTTCGCAATCTCTAAGGTCAACTCTTCAATTTCTTCTTCTTTGAGGTGTTTAAAAATTGATGCGGATTTTTCAGGTCCTAAGGTAATCAAAAGGACTGCCGCTTTCTGAACACCGGTTAACTCTGCATTTGCCATTTTTTAATCCCAATCATCATTCAACCAGTTGCGTAACAATGCTGCTACCGCCTCCGGATTTTCGTCTACAAATTTCTCTATTAAGATTCTTGTCTCTGATTTCTCATTCAGACCAATATCTTCTAACTCCGCTTCCTTCGTTGTCTCTAACAGAGTCTCAACGGAAAGTTCCGGCTCGATCTCCTGTGTCGGATCTTTTCTGGTACTGCGGAATACCACAAATCCCAGTAATGCAAAGATCAGAACTGCAAGCGCGATCTGTAAGTAGTCGCTAAAGGTTCTGCCGGAATCATCCGAATGTTCAAAGAACGGTACTTCATATGCCACAATCGAGATATTCTCCTGTGGAATACCTGTTGCATTTGCCACCATTGGATATAAATCTTCATCGACATCTATTTTTTTACGTTCGCTGTTCTGTGCCGCAAACTCATCAAATGTCATATCATCCAATTTACCCTGTGCCTTAAGAGTATCCTCGTTATAAATCTTATTAACACTACATACTACTGTCACAGAAGATTCATCGTATTTTACATCTCCGACTGCACCTTCGGTCTCCGTTATTTTTTCATTCGGGTTATAATCTCTGGTAATATCTGAAATGGTAGATGATGTAGTTTCACCATCCTGCATCATATAAGTGGTATCATCATTAGAATCCGTTCCCGGAACTGCCGCTGCTCCTCCGGTGGATTCTGACTCATAGATACTCTCTTTATCCAGATATCCCTGTTCCTGTCCATCTTCTACATAGTACTGATGGTCTGTCACTTTCTCTTTATCAAAATCCAGTGCCAGGTTCATACCAACTTCTACGTTATCATAGACATTCGTTCCCATAACAACATCTTTGACATTGCTCTTGAACTGATTTTCCACTTTCGTTCTGTACGAAAGATTACTGCTCGCCTTGCCAGCGTTTGAACTGCTGTCTCCGCCGGAAAAAAGCATATTCGTATCAGAATCTAAAATCGTAATACGGTCTGTTGTATCATTACCAACCTCCGTTGCTATGTACTGCGCAATTCCTGCCGCCTGGTCTTCGTCCATCTCTCCGTCCAGTGTCAGGATCACACTTGCATAAGTTTCTTCATCCTTAGAAATGATCGTACCATCATCCGCCGGCATCGAAAGTGATACCGTTGCACTCTCGACATTTGACAAATTTGAAAGATGATCTGCAAACCGTTCTTCTAAGTATAGCTGATATTTCTTCGTCTTATCTGCTTCTGTAGAAGAAAAGCCGCCATCAAATACGTTATCGATCGAGTAACCCTCTGTCGGAATATCGTTAGATCCCAAAAGAATGGATGCTGTCGCCTCATCTTTTTCGTTTACCGAAAAAGTCAGTCCATCCTTCGAAACCTCATATGCAATACTTTCACCCTCTAACAGATCTTTTACGGTTCCCGCTTCTTTGGTAGATTCGCAATTGATCAAAGTTACCATCTTCGGTCTCGTCATGATGAATGCAAGAACCACGATCGCCATAACCACAACTGTCACAATACTGATCAACAGTGCTTTCTGCTTTGTGGTAAATTTACTCCACCATTCCTTTATTCTGTTTAAAATTCCCTGTAGTCTTTCCTGCATTGTCTGTCACTCCACGATTCTCATTAAATCTGCATATTCATAATTTCCCGATATGCCTCTAGCACCTTATCTCTTACAGCTACTGTGTACTGTAATGCTACATTTGCCTTTTCCTGGGCAATCTGCAAATCGTGAGTATTCGTTGACTCTCCTAAAGAAAACTGGATTTCTGCCGATTCTGCGCTGTTTTGCAGTTCATTTGTCTCATCCACCATGCCCAGTGCTGACTGGAACACGCTTCCGAAATCCCGATTCTCTGTTTTTGAAGCCTTTGCCGACTCCTCTAATGCATTCTTTATGTAATCTGACGTTACATGTGTAATTGTTGAAATATCCATTATCTGTCAGCCTCCTGTATCATTCCTACTTGCCAATCTGTAATCCTGCCTGTGCGATCGCCTTGCTTGCATCAAATGCAGTTGCATTTGCTTCATACGCACGGCTTGCATCGATCAGGTTTGTCATTTCCGTTACGATATTGACATTTGGATATGATACATAACCATTCGCATCCGCATCCGGATGGGATGGGTCATACTTCATAATATAATCTGTCTCATTGTCTTCTGTGACGGATACCACTTTTACACCATTCCCTGCATACTGCTGTCTGGTTCCCTGCAGTACATTGGTAAAAGGTGTTACATCCTTTTCCTGAAATGTTACAACTTTTCTACGGTACGGTGTTCCATCCACCGTTCTCGTTGTATTGACATTTGCCACGTTCTCCGAAATAATATCCGTTCTAAAACGCTGTGCAGTCATTCCGCTTGCGCTGATGTCAAAAGCCTGAAATAACCCCATGTTCAGTCCCTCCTTATCCTAATACACTCTTAAACCTGGAAATCTCGTGGGTAATGCTGTCTGTTAACGCCGTGTAACGAAGCTGCTCTGATGCCAGTTCCACCTGTTCTGTATCCACATCTACATTATTACCATCAAGACGGTAAGAAAAATTCGATGAATCCGTATAGGCTGTTGCATTCAAATGGTTCATATGCAGATCCTTTACTTTCTGATCCAGTGTTACATACTTGCTTCTTCCAAGTTCCGTTTTTAAAACACCTTCAAAATCCACGTCTTTTCTCTTGAAGCCCGGAGTATCTACGTTTGCCAGATTGTTCGTGATCGTTGCCTCCCGTAACCAGCTCGCATCCGCTGCCTTATCCAGCACATTGATATAACTAAATGCTCCTGATGTAATCATATTCCCGCTCCTTTCTCTTGCTGTCCCTCTTTCTATTTGTCATATGTTTTCACATTCTTCTTTATGTTCAAAATTTGGACATAGTATTAGAGTTTTCCTAATCATATTCTATTATAAATTATCCTGTAAAAAAGACAAGTATTTTTTTGTTCTTTTTTATTCGTTTTTGCTGATTCCTGTCAAAGAAAATCCCTTGTTTTGCGATATTATCGACAATTTTTTTATTAAAATTTTTCAAAAAAATAAAAAGGACCTATAGTGTTCTATAAATCCTTTTATCTCTCTTCTTAAAATCCGTTTAAGCTTTTTCTCTTTGTTTTTTTAATTTATCCAGTTCATCAAAGACTACATCGTTAATAACCTTGATGTATGTTCCCTTCATACCGGAAGATCTCGATTCAATGACTCCTGCACTCTCAAACTTACGAAGTGCATTGACAATGACCGATCTTGTGATCCCTACCCGGTCTGCGATCCGGCTCGCTACTAATATTCCTTCACTACCGTCTAACTCATCAAAAATATGTGTGATCGCTTCTAACTCCGAGAATGAAAGCGTGCTGATCGCCGATTTGACAATCTGTACTTTTCTCTCTTCTTCTGCATTTTCCTCATGTACGGAACGCATCATCTCAAGTCCGACTACCGTGGTTCCATATTCACTCAAAATAATATCATCTATATCGTACGCTCCGTTATCCCGATAGATAAACAACGTTCCGAGACGTTCTCCGGCAATATCGATCGGTGTAATGATCGCCGTGTATTTCTTGATATCGGAAACAAAGCCAAGTGTCTCAAGATTTACATTCTCTTTTGTAGACAAGATCCCAAGCAGACGCTCGTTTAATTCCGGATCAATAAATCCTCCCACTTCATCCACGATCAGTTCGTCGATCTCGTCCATTCCTTTCATTTCACTGGTTCCAAGCACTTTTCCCTTTCTGCTGATCACCAGTACATTGGATTTTAAAATCTCTGTTAAAACATCACAGATATCATTAAAGACTACTTTAGAGGAATTATTGTTGTGTAAAAGTTTATTTATTTTTCTGGTTTTGTCCAGTAATTGAACACTCATCCTGCTACCTCCCACTTCGCTCTATATAGTTTTCAGTACATTTATATAATATCATGTTTTGTCAGACAATTCAATCTTTTTTTGAACTTCATTCGCTGAATTCATTATTTTTTCTCTTTTTCGATCACATGACCGCACTGTGTATTAGAGCAGACGATCTTATTGCCCTTTTCCACCATGAAACTTCCGCATTTCTCGCAGTTGATCCCTGCCGGTTTCTGCCAGGACATAAATTCACATTCCGGATTGTTTTCACAACCGTAATATTTTCTGCCTTTTTTCGTCTTTTTGATCACTACTTCTTTTCCACAGAGCGGACAGGCAATTCCTGTTTTTTCCAGATACGGCTTCGTGTTACGGCAATCCGGGAATCCCGGGCAGGCAAGGAATTTTCCGTGCGGACCGTATTTTACTACCATATTTCTTCCACACTGTTCACAGACCACATCCGTAACCTCATCCTGAATCTGCACTTTTTCTAATTCTTTTTCTGCCTGATTAACGGCTTCGTCTAAATCCGGATAGAAATTGGCCACTACGGTCTTCCAGTTTACCTGACCGTCCTCGATGCTGTCGAGCAGGGACTCCATGTTTGCCGTAAAATGGTCATCGACAATACTTGGAAATGCTTCTTTCATCATATCGTTGACTACTTCGCCTAACTCTGTCACATAGAGATTTTTATTCTCTTTTACCACATATCTTCTCGCTAAAATGGTAGTAATGGTCGGTGCATAGGTACTTGGTCTTCCGATGCCGAGTTCCTCTAAGGTTTTTACTAAGGATGCCTCCGTGTAATGTGCCGGTGGCTGTGTAAAATGCTGTTTTTCATCAAATGATTCCCATACAAGGGTCGTATCTTTGTCAATGGATCTTAAGAGTACGTTTTCTTTTCCCTTTTCATCGTCATCACTCATGTATACCGTCATAAATCCGTCAAAGACCACTTTAGAAGCAGATACGTTAAAACGATAAGTACCTGCTCCGATCTTAACGGATGTGGTTTCGTATTTTGCACTGTTCATTCTGCTCGCGGTAAAGCGGTTCCAGATGAGCTGATACAGACGGAACTGATCACGGCTTAAGGAATCTTTGACCTTCGCCGGTGTTCTTGTGATATCGGAGGGACGGATCGCCTCATGCGCATCCTGGATCTTATTGCTGTTTGTCTTTTTTGCCTCACTGACGGCTTTGTATTCTTCTCCGAAGGTCGCACTGATATATTCGGCTGCCGCACTCTGTGCCTCTTCGGAAATTCTCGTGGAATCCGTTCTTAAGTAGGTGATCAGACCTACGGTTCCGCTGCCCTTGACATCCACTCCTTCATAGAGCTGCTGTGCTAACCGCATCGTCTTTTGTGTGGAAAAATTCAATACTTTGGATGCTTCCTGCTGTAAGGTACTTGTCGTAAAAGGAAGTGGTGCTTTTTTGGTACGCTCTCCTTTTTTTACCTCTAATACCTGATAATCGGCATCTTTCAATTCTGCTAAGATACCATCCATTTCTTCTTTGGATCGGATGGTACGTTTCCCGTTTTCATCGCCATAAAATTTTGCAACTAACGGCTTTTTCTCTCCAGGGATCTGTAAATCTACATCCAGTGTCCAGTATTCTTCCGGAATGAATGCATTGATCTCTTCTTCTCTGTCACAGATAATACGCAGTGCCACTGACTGCACTCTTCCGGCACTTAAGCCACGCTTTACTTTTGCCCATAAAAGCGGACTGATCCGGTAGCCTACCATGCGGTCTAACATTCGCCTTGCCTGCTGTGCGTTCACCAGATTCATGTCTATTTCACGCGCCTGTTTTAACGATGCCTTAACGGCACTCTTTGTAATCTCATTAAAACTGATACGGTAGACTTTTTTATTCTCTAATTTCAATGCCTGGGACAGATGCCAGGAAATTGCTTCTCCTTCGCGGTCGGGGTCAGTTGCGAGATAGACTTTGTCTGCTTTTTTTACTTCTTTACGCAGTTTTGCTAAAATATCTCCCTTTCCACGGATTGTAATATATTTCGGTTCGTAATTGTTTTCCACATCAAATCCGAGCTGGCTCTTTGGCATGTCACGGACATGCCCGTTTGAAGCTACCACCTCATAATTCTTTCCTAAGAACTTTTTAATTGTCTTTACCTTTGCCGGTGACTCCACGATCACTAAATATTTTGCCATCAGAAAACTCCTTGTTTTTCATTCCTCATTCTTCTATATAATAGTTCCGGAAGGATTCAAATACCAGCCCTTTTGCCAGTAATCCGAGCAGGATTCCTGCTGTTGCAGAAATTCCAAGCCCTGTTTCTTCCGCTATTTTTTCTATATTTTTAGGTTCCATGCTCAAACAACTATACACCAAGGATTCTTCTTTTGCAAGACACTGTTTTTTATTTTTTCCCATTTGCAGGCTTTGTGTGGCATTGTAAGGAAGCTGCTTTAAGAACTCTTCTACGGACAAAATAATGCCCGCACCCTGCTGAATTAAAGCATTACAGCCGTAACTCAATGCATCGGTTGTCCTTCCCGGAAAGACATAAATATCTTTTCCCTGTTCTAAGGCGTGCTCTGCCGTGATGAGTGAACCGCTTTTTTTCTTTGCCTCTGCGATCACTACCACTTCTGCAAGTCCGCTGATGATCCGGTTTCTTGCCGGAAAATAATATGGTTTTGGCGTTGTCTTTGGCGGCAGTTCGGAAAGTATCCCTCCCTGCTGTCGGATTGTTTCATACAGTGCTGCATTTTGTTTCGGATAACAGATATCTACACCGCACCCTAATACCGCATAGGTCTCTCCACCGCCTTTGATCGCTCCTGCCTGCCCTGCCGCGTCTATCCCCTCCGCCAGTCCGCTGATGACCGGAATCCGGTTGCGTCCAAGTGCCTCTCCTAATTTTCTTGCCATATAATGCCCGTATTCACTGCATCTTCTGGCTCCTACAATGGCAACGGAAAGTCTCTCTCCCGGAAGTTTTCCACTGTAGTACAGTGCAAATGGAGGCTGGTAAATATTTTTTAACTTTTTCGGATAATTTTTGTCACATGCAAACGTAACGCTTACGCCGCCTTCTGCCAGTTTCTGATATTCTTCGTTAATATCCCACTTCCTTTTTGCCTTTGTGATACGCTGTATCTCTTCTTCTTTTAACTGTGGTATTTTTTGATAGGTTTCCTCCGTTCCACGGTACACTTCTTCCGCCGTCTGAAAGTATTCTAACAGGAGGTTCTTTTTTCCATTGGATAATCCGGTGTTATCCAGCCAGTATTTATATTTCATCGTCGTCTCTCCCAAAAATTGCTGTCTATGGAGCGGTAACAGATTGCTTCGTGCAGATGTTCCATTCTGATCTCTTCGCTTCCTTCGATATCTGCAATGGTACGCGCTGTTTTTAATATCTTATGATAGGAACGCACGCTTAAGTTCAATGTCTCATAAATCTGCTGCATATGGCGTTTCTCATCTTTTTTTAATGCACAAAATGTCGCGATCTTTTTTGCCGGAATCTGGCTGTTATAAAAAAATCCCTCCTTTTCATAGCGTTCTCTCTGTCTTTTGTGCGCCATGACTACCCTCTCCCGGATGCTTTCCGAGCTTTCCTCCTGTGTTGTCTGCTCTAATTCCTGATAGTGTACTTTTTCTACTTTAACACACAGATCCATGCGGTCTAGTAACGGCTGGCTGATGCGGTTTCGGTATCTCCGGATCTCATAGTCTGTACAGGTGCATTTTTGCATATCGGGATAATATCCGCACTTGCACGGGTTCATGGCTGCGACTAGCATAAAATCCGCCGGAAATGTATATTTTCCATGCGCACGGATGAGCTGGATCTGCCGCTCCTCCATCGGCTGTCGCAGTATTTCTAAAGTTCCCGGTCTAAACTCTGTCAGCTCATCTAAAAACAGTACCCCCGCATGTGCTAATGAGATCTCTCCCGGCTTTGGATTTGCCCCGCCTCCGGCAAGTCCCTGTGCGGAAACCGTATGATGCGGACTTCGGAATGGACGCACTCCGATCAGTCCCTGCGATTCATCGAACATACCGCAGATACTGTAAATCTTTGAGACTTCGATCCGCTCTCTTTCGGTCATTGGCGGCAGAATGGACGGAATCCGCTTTGCTGCCATGGTTTTTCCTGCTCCGGGAGGGCCTGCAAACAACAGATTGTGTCTGCCTGCCACCGCAATCTCACATGCCCGCTTTAGCATTTTTTGTCCCGTGATCTCTGAAAAATCTGCCTGCGTGAGAGGTTTTATTTTCGTTCCTGTTCCTTCTATTTTTATATCTGCCTGCGGCTTTTGATATTCCCCTTTTCGTAAATATTCGACGACCTGGTTTAAATGGCTCATCCCAAGGCTTTTCATGTGCGGGACTAACGAAGCCTCCTTTTGATTTTCAAACGGAACGATCCCTGTCTGATGCCCTGCTTCTGCCGCCACTGCAGCCATTGGTAATATACCGGGAATCGGAACTAATTTTCCACTCAGGTTCAGTTCTCCTAAAAAGATCGTATTTTCCACACGTTTTTTCGGTACCGCTTCTAAGGCTGCTAAAATCGCAACTGCTACGGCTAAGTCAAATCCCGAACCGGATTTTCGGATGCCTGCCGGGGAAAAGCTGATCGTGATCCGTTTTGCCGGAAGCTGATAGCCGCAGTTTCTTAAGGCTGTCCGTACCCGTTCCTTTGCTTCTTTTACTTCAGAACTTAAAAAGCCTACCATTTCAAAGGTCGGCAGTCCCGGACTGACATCTGCTTCTACCTGTACTAAAATCGCCTCCATACCGTGCAGTACCGAGGTTGTTACCATACTATACAATTTTCCTCCTTTTTCCCGTGGGAATCTGGCGAATTGCCTGGAAATAAAAAAGATATTGTTATTATATCACACTTTTTCTTTTTGAAAAGATTTATTTTTACCCTGCTCCAGTCTGTTGGAGCAGAGCACAAGTTTTTTATCGATCGTCTTCTTCAAACTGTCTGCGCAGCTTTGCCAATGCCTTTTTTTCGATCCGGCTGACATAGGAGCGGGAGATTCCTAACGTCGCTGCCACTTCCCGCTGTGTATGCGGTTCTTCCCCTAAGACTCCATACCGCATGGCTATGACATGTTCTTCCCTGTCCGTTAGTACCTGCGGCAGATATCCATAGAGTTTTCTGATATTTTCGCACTCCTCCATTTTTTCTACCACATCTACTTCTTCATCTGCGGCAATATCTAACAGATTGATCTGGTTCCCCTCTTTGTCCGTACCGATGGGTTCATATAAAGAGACTTCCCTTGAGGTTTTTTTCTTCCCTCTGAAATACATCAGAAGTTCATTGTCAATGCACCTTGCTGCATAGGTTGCAAGTTTTATCTGCTTATCGGTCTTAAATGTTCCGACTGCCTTGATCAGCCCTATGGTTCCAATGGAAATCAGATCCTCCATATCTTCATCGGATGCCTGATATTTCTTTGCAACATGGGCTACCAGTCTCAGATTGTGCTCGATGAGCTGGTGTTTTGCTTTAAGGTCCCCTTCCTTCATTCTCTCTATGCATTCCTTTTCTTCTTCTGGGGTGAGAGGAGATAAAAAAGTCTTCACATTTCCACCTTAAAGCCGCTTTTCTAACATTGTATGAAAGGACACTGCCCTAAGTGCCTTTCCCCTTTTTCTTTTTTCGCTGATTTTATTTTTAGACAATTTTATTTTCGCTCTGAAATATGTTAAAATTGTAATCTGAAGTATGTTAAACTTATAATTAAGAAATGTTTACAATTTTGTGACTCGTATGGATTAGGATGTTAAAAGGCGGCTCACAACTTAGTGACTGGAAGATTGCACAAAAGTGCGGTTCGCCCGAAGGGCCTTTTGATACCCAAATCTTATATTAGAAAGAAACGGAAACTATTATGAAACGTATCCTGACTTATACAATAGAAAACGAAATTACAGTCTTAGATTTTTTAAAACGGCATGGTTATTCCCACAGTGTCATTACTCATTTAAAACGGACACCCTACAGCATCCTTGGCAATGGGAAATGGCTCTACGTCAATGACCGTTTAATGCCGGGAGATACCCTGACCATTCATCTGATCGAAGAGGAAAGTTCTGCTAAGATCCTCCCGGTTCCAATGGATTTGGATATTGTATACGAGGACGAAGATATCCTGGTTTTGAACAAGCCTGCCGATATGCCGATCCATCCTTCCCTGAACAACTATGAAAATACCCTTGCAAACGGTGTTGCCGACTATTATCAGCAAAAAGGGGAGGCTTATGTTTTTCGCTGTATGAACCGCTTAGACCGTGACACTACCGGTCTTACGATCCTCGCAAAACATATGTTAAGTGCTGCCATTTTATCACAGGATGTTGTGAATCGTGCCGTCCAACGTACCTATCTTGCCATTGTAGAAGGAACTTTGACCGGGAGCGGTACGATCGATGCCCCGATCGGAAGGGAAAGTGACTCTCTCATTACCCGCTGCATTGATTATGAACATGGAGAACGTGCCGTGACGCATTACCGCAGTCTTGCCTGTCATAACGATCTGACGCTTGTTTCACTTCGGTTAGAAACCGGGCGTACACACCAGATACGCGTTCATATGAAGCACCTTGGTTATCCTTTGATCGGAGATTATCTTTATCATCCTGATATGACAAAAATCAGCAGGCAGGCTCTGCATTCGAGCCTTTTAGAGTTCACACATCCGATTACAAAAAAGGCAATGAAGCTGTCTGCTCCACTGCCTACTGATATGCAAAAATTATTTCCTGATTTTTAAGAATTTATCTCTATACAGATCCGGGTGTCAAAAAACGGTTTCATGTTTTTTGATTGGCAACTTGCACAAAGCCGAGGCTATTTTGTTCCGTTGTACGAAAATAAGAAAATCTAAGTCTGCCTGAGTCAGACTTGATGAAGTGACGTGTACGTCTCGATTTAGAGTGTTCTCTTCATCATTTTAAATGTACAGGTTATTTAAGATTTCCTGATAGTGAATCAGAAATTTTAGATACTGACAAAACATGAAAGTAGATTAATTCTCTTTAATAAATTGTTCTCCATAACACGTAAGACCATAAATATCACTTTGAGCAGATTTAATAGTATTTCCTTGTGTGTATAAATTTGCATCTATAAGATGCATCTTATCACATTTCACGAGATTAAAAGTAACTTCTTCAATGGAATATTTATTATCTTTGCTCAAATTTGATAATATTTCCGATTTTGATAGGAATATTTTACCATTAATTACCAGATTATGATGGACAGAACATTTGTTCTTTCTAAGAATCTCTCTTACATTCATTACAATGCCACTGATGTCTCGCTTTCTGTGAAAACAATCCAAATAATACAGCACTACCAGCTTTGGTGTTTCAAAACAAATGTTCTTATAGAAATATATAATGTCTTGTCGTATAATAATTGATATATTTCATAAAAAAGGGGAGGAAATTTATATGAGCAAGACATATAATATATTAGACATATCAAAGATAATAGGTAGTATAACAAAAGAATTATCACTTCTCAGTGAAAAACTTTTGAAAGGAAAGAACAATATAGATATCTATGGGGATTTCTTACGAAAAAATTTAGAATACTTAAAATGGATAAATAAGGAATTTGATTTAAGAACTGCAGAAATCCCACCATATATAAAGAAAAAAGAAATTTTTTATGCTGAATTAGGTATCAATGTGGGTAGCGAACAAGGGTTACGACGACCTGTTGTTGTATTACAAAATAATGCAGCAAACGCAAAAAGTGACACTGTTATCATTGCTCCAATTACAACTTATGAACGTGGTGCTATTATAACGGATGAAAATGGAAATGTATTTGTAAAATCTATTAAGGATGGTAAAGAGCATTTTAAAAAGATGGGATTTTATAATATCTTAGTTGAGTTAGAAGATGGATATAAGCAAGAAATTGTCGGATTCATTAATATTGGACATATAAAAGAAATTTCTAAAAAACGTATGGCAAAATATCCTGTTGCAACTATAACGGAAGATAATTTCATTGAAGTTCAAAATGCAATTATAAGAAATTTAGATTTTGTTATTGACAAAACCGAATAAATAATATATCATGTAATCATACTATATGACGTGCGTTGATGTTTTTACATCGACCTAAAATCACTATTTATGTGTGACAGTATTTTCATATTGTCCCTAAAAAACACCTGTTTTATCAGGTGTTTTTTAGTACAAAAATCAAAGGGTAGCAACTTAATAGTCACTACCCTTCTACTATATATCTCACATCTCTAACCCTTAAAACGTTCCATCACAATCATTACATTTAAAACCCTTATTGATCTTCTTACTAAATAATACAAATACAGCTATTGATACTCCTCACTCTATTCCCTATTTTGCAAGTACCGGCAGATTAACAGAGAGGACTTTTAGATATCGACTTTCCATATCTGATAGTTTGAACATATATTTTATTCTGATTTATCAAGTTCCTCTTCCATCTTATTAAAATCTAATCCATATCTTTTTTCGAGTTCATTGAGAATATTATATATTCCTTTACCAATAAATAGATGATTAGAGCCAAATACATACTTCATGGTATGAATTTCTGATGGAGAAATAGATTTAATTGAACCACGATATGTTCTCATATTTTCATCCTGATACACTTTTACAGGATATCTATATCCAAGTCCTTCTATTCCTGTGTATCCGTCATATGAATTGGGATTATAACACTCTCTTCCAACTTCGTATTCAAGTTGAGCTATGAGCGTTGCAATGTTTTGTGTGTTTTTCATTTGCACTCTCCTATTTATAAAAATGATAAGTTATGGTAGTTATTTTTTCACTATCTGTTCCATATTGGATTTTCATTTTATACCAAAATTTCTATAAAAAATAATATAGAAGAAACAACGACTTCAATTATAATCCAAAGATACACTTTCTTAAATAATTTCACATGTTTTTGTGTTTCATCATATGTCTTGATCGCAGCGTCTATATAAGACACTTTTAACGATTCATTCATAAGATATGTCACATTATCATCAATATCATTTAGTGACTTGTATTCTTCCAAAAGTACTTTTATATCTTTCGGGTTCTGTTTAGTTTCCTTATAATTGTATAGAACATTGAAAAATCCGATGACAATCATACAAGTCAGAACTATACTGACCACAATAAGGATTCCATTCGCTGACTTTATAAGGAAGTATTCAGAATTAAATACAGAAATAAATTTTGTAATAAGCCATACATTTGCACCAAGCAAGGATATTATCACGGCAATACTCTTATATACTTTGTCGCTGAAATTATTTCTATACGCAATTTCTTTTTCATATAGTTTTTCATATAAACTAAGTTCATAGGAAGGAAGTGATTCTTTTTTCTTCATGTAAAAGATCTCCTAAAAAGCATAAATCTAATAAACCAATTGGTGAAATTAAAAATCTGAACACTACCACTCCCAGTTTATTTGAAAATATGCTTGATGTATTTAAGAAAAGTAAGTAATTATTTTTGCTCTTTCTTTTCCTTATGATAATCGAATAAACCTTTAGTCGTGGTATTAATGTTTTTTACTTCGCCTTTTGGTTTGGTGTCTGTGGATTTTTTATTTTTATTCTGTGTAGTTGACATAGCTTGCATCTCCTTTGATTAAAAATCACTCTTACAATCATTACAATGCCACTGATGTCTCGCTTTCTGTGAAAACAATCCAAATAATGCAACACTACCAGCTTTTGATACACCACTTATCTTCTTAGTATTCGTGCTATGACAGTACGGACATTCTACACTTGGTTTTGAAGGTTGTGGTTTTGGTGTTGGTACATACGGTTCTTCTGTGATGTACTTTTGATCAGGATTGATTCTACATTCAGGTCTTGCTAGACATTCGTAATGGTCTTTGATTGGTTGCGGATTATAGAAGGTTATCTCATCCCATCCAATTGTTCTATTTGGTGAGTGTTGACCTAAATATATAGTTAAATCATTATCTTTGAACGGTTGTGAAATCTTAATTGCTTCTTCCGCTGTAAGATTTACTAAAATTGTAGAATCATATCTTGGTTGAAAAGCTAATTTTTGTGCATCCTCTAATGAATATCCAACTACTTCGATTAATAGTTTTTTGCAAATGTTTTTTTCTTTGTCAGATTTAACAGTTGTTGGAAGTTCTAAATAATAACCCATCTTCTACTCTCCTATTCTTTTTAATTAAGAGTAACATATTAAATAAATGTCCTCAACTATTTATTTACATTTTTATCTGAATTTAGGTAACTATATAGATAGTTTAAAAAAGATTGCGACTGCAAAAGATGGATTATCTGACATTGGTTATAGATGGTGGATGACAGATGAATCTGGAATGTTAAATGATACTTATCTTCAAAAGTATTCAGAACAATTAAGAGGATTAAGTTTACAACAGGCACAATTCACTCTTTCTACTACTGCTCTCTCTTCTGCTCAAAAAGAACAAGTATTAATCGAATCTGGATTGATTGCTTCTAAAGATAAAATCAAAGCATCGTTAGTAGAATCTGCACTTGCACAAAATATTGACAGCGAAGCAACGCAAAAAGCAATATTAGAAAATTTAAAGCTTACACAAGCAAACAGTGTGCTTATCGCTTCTGATAAAGAATGTACTGAAGCAGATTTAAGACGTGTTTTAACAGAAGCAAATATTATTGGTGTCGAGCAAGAACGAATTGTAACGGCAACAGGTGTGGCAACTGCACAGACAGGCGAGATTACATCTACTAATCTTCTCTCTCTTGCTGTTGAAATGCTGTATCTGGTGACTATGAATATCATAAAAAAATGGACCGGTCAACGGCAGAACTGGGGACAGATCCATTCCCAGCTGGAAATCTATTTTGAAGAACGTCTAATCGGACGCAACCTGTAAAACCGTCTTGTTTTAGTCATGCTTTCTGGCACGGATGCCAGAAAAAAGTGCAACTGAGCCAGGATGGCGAATTTGCACTGGTTTCGTGAACTTGCAGCTTATATCCACAGAGTATTTAGAGTTTCTCATTCCGGACATCGGAACAACGCAACTGTGGCCGGAAAAACAGATAAAAGATCATACACAGATTTACTTTATCACATCCGCAAACGTAAACCGCACCACCTTCGCTAAATCCTCCGGTGCAACCTCCACCTGATACCCGATTTTTCCTGCACTGAAAATGATATGCTCCTGTTCTTTCGCCGTGCTGTGCAAAAATGTTGTAAATACTTTCTTCATTCCGATCGGGGAACATCCCCCATGGACATAACCGGTCAATGGTAAGAGTTCTTTGGATTTCAGCATTTCGATGGATTTTTCATTGGCGGCTTTGGCTGCCTTTTTTAAATCCAGTTCTTCTTCTACCGGAATGACAAATACATAATTTTTCTTGCTCTTTGCCACTGTTACTAATGTTTTATAGACCACTTTCGGGTCTTGCCCTAACATATCGGCAACCTCGGTTCCGCTATATGCCTGTGAATTGTCATATTCATAGTGATGATATGGTATTTTCTTCTGGTCTAAAATTCTCATCACATTTGTCTTTTCCATATCTGCCACATTCTCCTTTTTTCAAAACTTTTCATTTACCGGATAAATTATAGCACACAACCCTGTTTACTTCACGGTTTTATATTGTCTTTTTTTTGTTTCTTTTTTATAATGAAAGCAACTAGAAAACTTTTACATTAGAGGAGGTCATTATGAACACGAAAGCAGTACGCATTTATGGTGTGAAAGATTTACGTTTAGAGGAATTTGAACTCCCGACAATGAAGGATGATGAGATAGAAGCCCGCATTGTCACAGACAGCCTTTGCATGTCTACATATAAGGTATCGAATCAGGGAGAAAAGCATAAAAAACTTCCAAATGATCTGAAAAACCATCCGGTTATCATGGGACACGAATTTTGCGGAGTGATCACAAAAGTCGGCGAAAAATGGAAACATCTCTACAAACCGGGAGATTGTTTTGTTGCACAGCCAAACTTAGGACGTGCCGATACTTTTTCTCTTGGCTACTCTTTCCCATATGTCGGCGGCGAAGCTACCAACGTGGTGATCATGAATGAAGCTATTGAAAAAGGCTGCCTGCTCCCATATAAAGGAGAAGGATTTTTTGAGGGTGCTCTCGTAGAACCGCTCTCCTGTATCGTTGCAGGATTTAAAGCCAACTTTCATTTAAGAGACCGCAATGATTATGACCATACCATGGGGATCAGAGAAAACGGTGCTTTAGCTATTTTAGGCGGAACCGGACCAATGGGATTTTTAGCGATTGACTATGCGATCCACAATGACAGACGTCCAAAACATTTAGTTGTAACCGGACGTACACAGAGTAAGCTGGATATGGCAAAACGCCTCTATCCTGTCGAAGAGGCTGCAAAATACGGCGTGACCCTGACTTATGTTCTGACGGCTGATGAAGATGATATTGTGGAAGAGTTAAAAGCACTGACACCGGATGCTAAAGGCTTTGACGATATCTTTTTAATGGCAGCAAAAGAAAGACTGGTAACCCAGGCAGAGCAGCTTTTAGCCTATGATGGCTGCCTGAACTTTTTTGCCGGTCCTGCAGATTCTAAATTTGCTTCGACGATTAATTTTTACAATATCCACTACAATGCGACACATTTTGTCGGCACCAGCGGAAGTAACACACAGGATATGAAAGATGCCATTGCCCTGATTGAAAATAAGACCGTTAATGTGGCAAAAATCGCAACACATATTATGGGATTAAACCATGTTTGTGAATCGATTTTAAATCTTCCAAAGATGCCGGGCGGCAAAAAGATCGTCTATTCCGGCAAGGAATTCCCTGTGACAGATGTATCTGCCTTTGGTGAAAACAATGAATTAGAGAAGCATTTAAAGGAATTGGTAGATGCGCATGACGGCTTGTGGAATGCCGAAGCCGAACAATACTTTTTAGAGCATGCGAAAGATATCTGATATAAAAATATAAAATGCACCGTCCATATCAGGAAAAATGAATTGATACGGGCGGTGCATTTATTAAATCTTCATTTTATTTATTGCAAATCTTTTTCTATAACAATGCGTCTGCAAGTTCTTCCATAACGCCAACGGTTTCCGGTTTCATTGTAGAACGGATCGTTACCACCGGTTCTACGATTGTCAGATCTTTTTGTTTTTCTAACATTCCCTTCATCAACTTGGCTGCTGCCGGTGCCCAGGAACCATTTTCCATAAATGCCACGGTACGTTTCTGATAGTTCTTTGCCTTTAAATGATTTAAGAAATCTTCCATACATGGGAAAATTCCTCCATCGTAGGTTGCACATGCAAGTACCATTTTTGAATAACGGAATGCATTTTCTACGGCTCTTGCCATGTCATCTCTGGACAGATCCATAATGACGACATTTTTGGCACCTTTTTCGATCAGGATATCTCTCATTTTTTCAGCCGCCTGCTTAGTATTGCCATGAATTGACGCATAGGCAATGAGGATGCCTTCTTCTTCCGGCTCATAACTGCTCCAAATCTGATATTTTTCAATATAATAACCAAGGTTTTCTTTTAAGACAGGTCCATGCAGCGGGCAGATCATCTGAATGTCTAAACCGGATGCTTTTTTCAAAAGTGCCTGTACCGGGTTTCCATATTTTCCTACGATATTGATATAGTATTTTCTTGCCTCTGCGATCCACTCTTCGTTTGCATCCAGACTTCCAAAAGTTCCAAATCCATCGG